>Ga0208462_1000083_pt1 | contig 127957 bp, 116 predicted proteins | sample AD_SCU001_MetaG_FD_184452 | JGI IMG/M metagenome (GOLD analysis project Ga0208462, IMG submission 184452) | Active sludge microbial communities of municipal wastewater-treating anaerobic digesters from China - AD_SCU001_MetaG (SPAdes) (version 2) | ecosystem: Engineered > Bioreactor >...
GTGTGGATCAATGGTGAAATGAACCTAATGATAGCGAACCTTAATGATAATCTTGTTAGGATTATTCGATTGTTGGGGCAGGATTGTGAAAAATACTACGGATTGGAGGGTTGATGCGGAAAGCCGGTTCAACAGAAATTCATCTTATGATGTAATCGTTCTTCGAGTATCCTCATTATTGTTTATTTTTCAATCCTTTTTAACTCAAATAGATATATTTCTTCGACCTTCTTGGTATAATTCTAGAGAATAAACCTCATCATCCCATCTTGATAATGGATAATCGATCAGAAGAGAAAGAAGGATGGGGGATGAGGAAGATCAGTCACCTACCACATCCTCGAACTCCTTCTCGCTGATATACTGAGGGGCATACATGATCCCCATCTCCTCCAGGTCCCTTACATAGGATCGGAGGTGCTTTCTTGATCCTGCCAAAAGCCCTTGGAAGACCACCCTCACATCCTCATTCTCGGCAACCTCCAGTTCCCTCTCCAGGTCCATGATGCTTATCTCCTCGAAGGCAGCCGCCACTTTTAGGGCCTCCTCCTGAGATCTCATCCCCTGAACGAGAAGTTCATCGTAGAGGTCGATGAGGGGCTGGTTGCTGAAGGATCCCGGCTCGTCTCCGACGGGGAGGACCAGGTGGTACTTATCGACTAGGGCCTTCGCTTGGTCCATGTGGCTCTGCTCGGATCTTGCGAGATCCAGGAAGACCGCCATCTCAGTTTCCCTGTAAAGCTCAGCGTAAAGGTCTCGGGCCACCTTCTCTTCCTCCCATATGAAGAGGACCCCCTCCTCCTCCCTCGGGCTGAGGGTCGCAGCTATCGTCCCGGATACCTGATCTTGGATCAGGGGCAAGATGGCCTCCCCGTAGGCTACGTCGTGCTTCAGATCCCTGCCATCCTGATCCGCCATCGCCCAGATGACCGAGACGCTCTGGCCCGGCTCCAGGGCTTCATCGAATACGTCGCCCGTATCTAGCCTTCTCTTCAGCTCTATGGTGGTGTAGCCGTCCCTCTCGGAACCAGCGAACTCCAGGATATCGTAGGTCCCGCCCAGGAAGGCGTCGTCTTCATGGGGGCCGTATCGTCCAGTTGAATAAAGGTCCAGGACGGTCGCCCTCTCGCCCTCCACCGTCCCCATGATCATATCGGCATCCTTCATCCATTCTAACGGTTCAAAGCCAATCGAGATCCACCCCTCAGTTCTCCCCTTCATGGCCATGTAGAGATGCTCCTGATCGTTTCTCCAGGATATCTCCATCTCGCCTCCCGAATAGCCCGATCTTGAGGGCCCGATCAGAACCATCGTCCGGGAGTACTCGTTCTCTCCTACGATCCCGTCGGCAGCCCAGGCTTCTGATGCTACCCTCTCTGAAATCCTCTCCTCTTCAGGAGGCTCGACGCATCCTGAGAGGAGGACCAAAAGTCCTATCAACAATGCCGCGGGGGATTCCCTCATTGAAAACACCACAACCTCAATTTAGCGGAGATAGGATATCAATATGTCGAATAGAAATAAATTATCAATACGGCCTTCCCAAAATCCGGGCGTAGAATAACCTTGATGATGCGAAGGTTTTGGTTCAGAGGAGGGAGGATGATGGATATTCTTCTTAATCCTTTTTGGATGGCAAATCTGCCATTTTAGCGATAAAAGCTCAAACAGAACTCTAGAACTCTTTTTGATCCCATGGGCAAAATGGTTCCCATCAGGCCTCGAACCTTGGCTTACGGAGTTCTCACTTTCACGCCTTCAAATATGAGCTCAAGGGATTTTTCATTTAAATATGAATGCATAAATAATGATACAAAAATATGCAATAAAAATTAAGCCGCACTAGTTTAATAAAATTTTTATATTTTTTAAATATTTTTAATAAATTAATATATTGTAAAAAAATTATGTACTAATTATACATTGGGCGACCTGTTTAAGAAAATTCTTATTTTAAATATAATTTTATAAATAAATGATAATTTTTCAGCTCAAATTTTAATTTATAAATAGCCACTCCTACATATATTTGGGGAATGGAGGATTTTTTCAAATAAGAATTATGTTCGATGGAATTATCTGACAAAACTATCCATTCATATAATTTATGGGTATCATTCTGGTGGCCACGAAAAAACCGGATTTTAGAAGCCCATCTATTCCATAGATTATACGAATAAGGGTCCTTCGTCGCATACCATGATGGTTATCGGGGCAAAATTGGTCGTTGAAAGGAGTAATCAATGAAAAGGGGAGCTTATTCTTATAGATTCCAAGAATCTATGACGGAACCGGATTATAAAATACTTGTTTTTATAAATATGTATTGCCCATGGTAAGTGTATATCTTCGAGGCGAATTAAACGTCTATAAAAATATCGTGATAAATTATCTCTAGAGACCTCGCAGACAAGTATCATTATTATTGATGGAGAATAACGCACAATCTATACCATTAATCGAACTTAAAAATACTAATACTAAATAAACAGTAGTTCTCAAAATTAAAATATAGTATATATAAATTTATTAAAATATTCTATGATTTGACGTGTATGTTAAAAAATACAAAATATACCTTATATTTATATAATATATTAATAAAGGTTATTTAATTATTACTTTTTAATATATTTCTTTTTCAGGAAAATGATACAATTTAATTAGGAAAAATTAATTTTTCATTTTCCTACAAAAAGTGAGGGTTGAGAAGGATGGAGATCGAACGAGAGGGCGAGCAGATTGGACCCTCTTTCCATTCGGATCATCAAACTCCTAACTCCTTTTTGATCGACCTTTTTTGATCTATTATAGAATAGGAAGAATGGGGGGCTTAAAGCCCCGCCCGCTCTACGATGACGTCGGCGACCTCTTTAGCGCTTCTAAAGGGAAAGTCGCTGGCCTGGAGGACTTTGCCGGCGTCCCCAGCCGTCAGCTCGAGGTCGCCTGCCTTGCATTTCGTCGCAGCGCCCGCTGGCATCGCCGCCAGGAGCTCCTCGGGGGTTCTTATCGGAAAATTTGCGCCCTTCAGGGCTCCTGTGATCTGCGCGTGTATCTCATCTTTGACGCTCATTATTTCACCTCATAACCTGATACTGCAGATATGAATATATACTTTAGCGTTATTAGAATGTACTAAATCCAGTTCAATATACAATAATGACCTTTAGATATACGAGCAAAACCTTTTAGCCGATCGACGCCATAAATCCCGGCCATGGAAGCCCTAAAAGAGCCCTTTTCGAGGGAGATCTCCGAGATCAGGTTGGAGCTTCGGGAGATGCACGACGATCTGAAGCGGTTCATGGAGCGCTCGAACCGAGAGCATATGGAGTCGCTCCTCGCCGACTTCAGAAAGGGCTTCTCGGAGGTCCTGATCCGCCACGTGGAGGAGGAGGCCGAGGAGGGGCTGGAGGAGAATATGGTCGAGGGCTGCGATATGAGAGACGCCTGCAAGACCCGTTTCTCTGGGCTTCTGAAGGAGAGCGCAGCCCTCTTCAGGAACGTGGATTCCGAAGTTGGTGAGGAGAAGATAGAGGAGCTGAGGTCGAGGCTTAAAGACCTGCGGTCCAAGGCCCCCTACGACCGATGCGAGAGGTGCTTTTCTGAGACGTCAAAGCTCCAGGAGAAGCAGATCGAGCTTCTCCGGTCGACGAGGATATATGAGACGAAGGACGAAAAGATGCAGGAGTCTCAGGACCTTCCGGTGGAGGCCGTCGTCAGAGAGATCCTAGAGCCCCTGGACAGCAAGCAGAGGCTCCAGATCCTGAAGAGCCTCGCGATCGAGACGAAGTCCTTCTCGTCCCTCTCAGGGCTGACGGGACTTCGGGGTGGAAACCTCCTCTTCCACCTCGAAAAGCTCCTCCGATCGGGGATGATCCTCCAGCGGCATGAGAGGGGAGACTACATGATTACCGAGAAGGGGTACCGGGCGTTTCTGGGGATCGCTGAGATCTATGCGAAGCTGAACCTGGAATCCTAGCCAGATTTCTTCCTCTCGCTGGACGCTCAAGGCAGCCCTTTTCATCTGAAAGAAGGCCTCGCCGATTGAGACGTCGCGCTATTTTTATACCTCCATCCCCTTATAAGCTTCTGATGCACCGTATACTGGTTACCAACGACGACGGCGTCTACTCCGCCGGGATCAGGGCGGCGATCCGGGGGGTGACGGGCCTAGGCGAACTTCTGGTGGCTGCCCCATCCGGCCAGAGGTCCGGCGTCGGAAGGTCGATATCGATCTTCGAGCCCCTGAGGTACAATAAGGTCAACCTAAACGGCGTTGAGGCTTACGAGGTCTCCGGGACGCCCACCGACTCCATCATTATGGGTATCTTCTGGATTATGAAGGGGAAGCTTCCCGATCTCGCAGTCTCGGGGATAAATATCGGCGAGAACATCAGCACCGACACCGTCACCACCAGCGGGACGATCGGAGCGGCTCTGGAGGCGGCAAGCTACGGCATTCCAGCGATCACAGCCTCGATCCAGGTCGTCGACCAGGGTGACAAGTTCGACAGCATAAACGATAACGTCTACCAGTTCGACGTCGCCTCAAGCCTAGTCCGGCGGGTGGCCAAAAACGTCCTGGAGAGGGGGCTTCCCCCGGGAGTCGACATTTTGAACATAAATGTCCCTGTCGACGCCACCGATGAGACGGAGGTGGTGGTGACGAGGCTCGCCCGAAAGATATTCAGGACAGCTGTCCAGGAGAGAGCTGACCCTCGGGGGAGGCCGTACTACTGGATCGATGGAGACCTCGTCTGCGCCGAGCGGGAGGGGACGGACGTCAGGGCGATCTACCAGGAGGGGAAGATCTCCGTCACCCCTCTCACGATCGACAACACCGCCAGGGTTGACTTCTCAGAGATATCCGACCTTCTCAGCTGATCATAACAGGTGATGCAATTTTGTCCGATATATCAACAGAAGACTTCGGTAAATTGAGCAGAGACGACCAGGTCCTCTACCTCACCGAGAACCTGAAGCGCCTACCAGCGGATCTCATAGATCCGGGTATAGAGATATTGGCGGGAGCGGGAGAGACGGAGCTCGCCATATCCCTGGCGAAGGACTCGGGCAGGGTCGACATGGCGTTGGAGATCGCCCTTGAGGATGGCGACTACCTCTGGGCAGCCCTCATCGCCAAGAAGGCTGGAAGGGAGGAAGAGTCGAGGAGGCTCTACCGGGAGGGGCTGGATCACTACATCTCCGAGGAGATGTATGGCCGGGCCGTCAGCGCTGGTCGAGCTCTGGGTCTTCCAGAGGATCAGCTTGAGCACCTCTTCGAGGCTGGGGTGAACCATGAGAGGAGGAATATGGACCTGGGCAGGGTAGGTTATGCGCTGGAGACCGTCGCCCGATCTCTCGAGAGCGCCCTCGTCGGCAGGGACGACGATCTTGCCGTGGGCCTCAGGAGGGCGATGGCCGAGGAGAGGGAGAGGTCGTTGGAGCGGGCTGCCGAGGAAGAAAGAGACGAGGGAGATCATCCCTGATCTCAGCACCCGTCATCGGTCTCTAAGCTTCACCTCTATCTTTAACAGGTCCTCGGCGACTTGGGCGCCGGGAAAATGGCGCCGGGCGTCTTCGATGAGAGGTCCTACGTCGTCAGAGTATCGGGAGCTGATGTGGGTCAGCACCAGCCTCCTCACTCCGGCCCTCTCCGCGATCCGAGCGGCCTCACCGGCGGTGCTGTGCATCGTCTCGACGGCCCAGTCCGCCATACCGTCGTCGAGGGAGCCGTCGTGGATGAGGAGGTCCGCCCCTCGGCTCGCCTCCTCCACCTCTTGGGTGGGTCTGGTGTCGCCGGTGTAGATTATCGTCCTTCCGGGCCTGGGGGGGCCCATCACCTCCTCGGGGCGCACTATCCTCCCCTCCACCTCCACCATCTCTCCCCGCTGGAGCCTGCCGAAGAGCGGCCCTGGAGGTATCCCAAGCTCCATCGCCCTCATCCGGTCGAACCGGCCGGGCCTCGGGTCCTCCCGGAGGCAGTAGCCGAGGCTGGGGACGCTGTGGCAGGTCCTGACAGCCTCCACCTCGTAGCCGTCCCTTCTCACCACGTCTCCTGGCTCCAGCTCCAGGGCCCTGACGGGAAACTTTCGCGAATAGTAGCAGAGCCTGTCGAAGAGCCCCACCACCTCAGAGGTCCGGACGGGCCCCGCTATGGTGACGGGCTCTCTCCTGCCCTGGAAGGCCATCGTCTCCAGGAGCCCCGGCATCCCAAGGATGTGGTCTGCGTGATGGTGGGTTATGAAGATGGTGTCGAGGGACATCATCCCCGTCTTCGCCCGCATCATCTGCCGCTGGGTTCCCTCGCCGCAGTCGAAGAGGACGAGCTCCCCCTCCCGGTTGATCAGGACCGCTGAGGGGCTCCTCTCGGGGGTGGGAAGGGATCCGGCCGTCCCCAGGAAAGTGACAGTGAGCATCCTTGACATCATCTCCAACTCAGGGTCGACCATCTTTGCGGGGTGAGTATAAAAAGGTGTTCTGGATCGACTTCGGTCAAGGCCGGTGGGCTTAATGAAGAGATGGACTTGGGGAGAAGAGCTGACGGAGCCTTACGGTAATGGCTCCGCCAGGGGCCTTCTAGGAGCTTATGATGGGCGTCGGTATGGTAATGGTCACCGTTATCGTCGAGGTCTTCGGCTCGTCGCCCTCCGACCCGGCAGAGAGAGCCTTTGGGTTCTCGTCGACGTTAGACCCTCCGCCGATCGGATAATTCGTATCCTCCTCCTCCAGATCGTCGTAGGCGTTGCCATCCCAATAGTTTTTTCCGGCGTCTACGGCGTTTCCGTTCGCATTCTTCTCGAGCTGGTTCTGGGTTATTCTGCTTCCATCCGACCCCGAGGAGACCCAGATCCCGTACTTGTTGGCGCTGACGACGTTGCTTGATATGACGTTTTCGTCGGAGCCTGAGATGGATATTCCGTACCACCTGTTGGCGGTGACCAGGTTGTTTCGGATGTAGTTTTTATCGGACCTCACTTCGATCCCCGCCTTCCCGTACCCGGCGTTCTTGACGATGAGCCCCTCGAAGGTGATCCGGTCCGCCGATAGAGTTACGGTGCTTCCAACCCCATTTCCGTCGACTACGGGCCTATCGTCCCCCGAGCCCTTGCCCCGGAGTACTAGGCTTTTGTCGACGATCACGTTCTCTTTGTACGTCCCGCTCTCGACGGAGATGGTATCCCCCGGATCTGCCTCCTCTACGGCCCGCTGGATGCTGGTGTAGTCGCAGCCCTCGAGTCCGACGGTGATGGTGGCAGCCTCAGCCGAAGCTATATATAACGCCGCCAAGATCAGAGCGGAAAGGATTCTCCGCATCAATCCTGCCTTCCCCCAATCTTCAACCATATCACTTTTCGCCCCCTAAACCCGCTCCCATCTCCCCAAAACCTGGATATATATCATCGATCTCTTTTAAGCCCATCTTCATCTCTTCGAGGGAGAGATCTATCCCCAACCCCGTGGCTTCCTTCGAGCCTCGGGCCCCGGCTGGAGGAGAGACCCCCTCTAAACTAGCATCTTTCCGCCTTCGGGCCTCACCAGATAGATCGGACAGCTCCTCCCTCGGCCTGGTCAGCTCCGATACGACCCTCCTCATCACCTCATCCCGGTCCGATGAGCTGTTTATGGCCTCGAAGCCGAAGGCGAAGTAGACGATCCTGTAGGTCCCGGTCTCGACCCTTACTGCACCCCAACCGTCATTCTGATAATTGAAGATCCCGGTGGCGTAGGCGGTGATAGGTATGATCTCGCTCGGCCAGTACTGGCTGTCCGCTCCGTCGCCGCCCGATATCTCCAATGTCATACCGTCGGATATAGGATCTCCGGCCACCCCATCCAGGACGTAGACTCCTGTGCTGTCCTTCACGTACTCCACCTGGAGATAGTCCCTGTAGAACTCCGAGGCATGGCTGTTGTAGCCTATATCCTGGCCAGAGAGGAAGAGGCTCCCACCGGCGTCGAGATACCGGGCTAGGTTCCTCTGGTCATCTCCGGTTAGGGCGGTGGTGAAGTCCCGGCCCGTCAACCAAATGACGCAGTCGAAGGATAACAGCTCGCTCTCCCCCGGCGGTTCCTCTACCTTGGCGTAGGCGTATCCGTTGGCTGTCAAAGCCCTTTCGTAGTAGGTCTCGTAGTCCGCCCCCTCGTCGTCGTCGACGAGGAGGATGAGGCTCCGGTTCCCGAAGATCTCCACCGTTTTCTCATGCCGGTTATCTTCGGTGAACTCCTCCCCATCCTGGGGGGCGACCCACGCCTCCAGGTTGTAGGTCCCTTCGACGGACTCCGACCAGGTGAGCCTCACCTCTGCCGATCCGCCGCTGGGAAGGTGCGATATGATCTCTCTATCTCTGACAACACCCATCTCCAGAAGCTGAACCTCCACATCCTCCTCGTCCTCAATTCCCCTGTTCTTGACGACGATCCTGGCCTCCACCGGCTTTTCCGGCTTTGTGTACCTCGGAAGGTCCATCCCGACGATCTCCAGGTTGTGGCTTGCCGTAAAGGGCTGGTGGAAGGAGGTCTCGGGGTCGCCGAGGAGGTTTATCTCATAGAAGCAGAACCTCATCACGTTCCCGTCGGTGGTCCTGTCAATCGACCCCACGTTCTCCTCCTTCGCGTCTTGGAGGGCTCGGCCTATATTTCTGATCCCCTCACCGAAGACGGCGTCCCAGAACTGCCGATGGTACCTCTGGGACGGCCCATCGGTCGTCTCCCTCCTCCCCCAGCCGAACCGCGAGTTGCCTACGAAGGCGAAGGCACCATGAGGCTCCGTCACAAAGTGCTCCAGGATGCAGTCGTTGGGCGAGTAGACGGAGTCAGGGTCCCGATTGTCGAAGGATCCGGCATAGCACCCCTGGCTGTAGCCGAAGAAGTATCTATCGTTCTTCAGCCGGCCTGCATCTTCGACGCTCATCTTCATGGCGCTTCCTACGTTAGCATGGCCGAGGTGGTTTATGGTGTGGACGTTTCCGTCGATGAGGGCCACAAGCTCAGATCTATCCCATACCCGGTCCCGGTCGTAGAGGGTGGACTTCTGGTAGTCGTCGGGAAATCCCGCGGTGTCGTAGCCGCTCGCTCCGGACCCGTCTTTGATCTCGTCGAGGCAGTTGCCTCCCCAGTCGCTGACGCCTCCAAAACCCAGATACTCCCCTACCATCAGGACCTCCTGGAGATATGGGTCGCTGGCAGTAGATTCATAGGCGATAGTCTTCCGGACGAAGTTGGAGAGTTCGGCGTAAGAGTCGACGGGAGCCCGACCGACGTAAACCTCGGCCATCAGATCGACCTCGCCCCCGTCGGGACCGTCATCCGGCTCGCCGTAGATGCCGTTGCCGTTGTAGTCGTAGTTTCCGTCCAGGCAGGCGTAGTAGAGGTCTGAGGGGATCCTCGGGGGGGTCGTCTCGTAGTCCCAGGCCCAGAGCCCCCTCGCCGGGACGATGTTGTTCCAGCCTTCTCCGCCCGAGGTGCTCCCGTCGGAGTCTCCGCCCAGCAGGACATATGTGATGCCGTTGTGGAGATAGGCGTCCCTTATGAAGCCTCTGATCTTCTCCTGCTCGTCCGCGCCAGGATACGTGGCGTAGATATCCTCCACGGCGACGATCGTCGAGGCGACCCCCTTCGAGTTCTTCCAATGGACGAGGTCGGTGAAGTTGTAGGGGACAGGGGCGTCCTTCAGAGCCCTGCTCGTTATTATGACGTAATCATAAATGCCGTCGAGGAGGGGAGAGGTCCCAGTAGGTGCCAGATCGTGATCGTAGGCGGAGATCTCCCCGGGGTTATCCACCAGCTTCTCTATATGAGACCTGTCGGCCTCGGAACCTCGGAATAGACCCAGGTTTAGGGTCTCCCTCGGAGCCGTCTTAACCTCCAGGTCGAAGGTGCCGAAGTAGTAGGTGTCCTTCGTCTTGGGGATGTACATGATCGGATAAAGATTTATGAATAAAATTTTATAACCCTGCTTCTCCTGAACCCCGACGACGGAGTAGACGTCCCTGGGGTAGGGGTCCATCGAGGCGTAGGTCGTCTCGTTGATGGGGGTGATGGTCCGGTTTCCCGTGAAGCTTATGGGGAGGGGGTCTTGGCCGGGCTCAATCAGTATCTTGCCGAGGTTCTTCTTCTCCCCCGGAAGGACCTTTATCTCCTGGATCTCCTCCCCGAGGGGGATCAGTATCCTGGCCGTTCTGAAGGGGATCACCGGCTCCCCAGGTATGATCCTGTTCTCGAGGCCGGGGATCCTGATCGACTGGGTCAGGTTCTGGGCGCCCGTCGGAAGGATCTCCCCTCCAAAGCCTACCTGGATGATCGGCTCTTCCGGGCGGTACTGCCACTTTATGACGGTCTCTCCCTGGCCGTACCCCTGGGCCAGGGCGGATGAAAAGGATGAAAGAATGCTAAAGCTACAGACCAGCAAAAAGCAGGTCAGGCAGATGGTTGATTGACGCCTCATGCTCTTCCCTCAAATACGGCCATACACGATCCCCTCCCTTATCCTTCGGCAAGATGTACCCCCTTCACGCTAGGTCGCGATCTTCATCTTCGCCAGTATTTCAAGGCTGGACGTGCTAACCCATCTTGGTTTTGCCAATTGTGCTTATATGTCCGTCACCTAGAGAGGACATATAATTCTTTGCAGAGGAAGGTATTAAACGTTTTCCTATGATTTTTATTTGATAATTGAAATCGCATAATAAATCGCTATCTTAAGCTAGATCGAGCCAGCGGACCAACCAAAAAGAAGATCAGATATCGATAGATCCAGGAGGTTTCTTTTCGACCTCGATCCGGGAAAGGATGCTTACAGGTAGCTCTCGATCCCCTTCAAGCTCTCTAGGTCCTTCTTATCCATGGCGGATTGAACTGCCACCTTCTCCTGGATGGTGATGGGCGCCTTCGCCCGGAGGGCCAAGGCCATCCCGTCGCTGGGCCTTGCGTCCACCTCCCGGACGATGGAGTCTATGGAGACGGATAGGCGGGCGTAGTAGACACCACCATCCAGGTCGTCGATTACCATCCCCGTGATCCTCGCCCCCAGGCTATCGAGGGTGGATATGAAGAGGTCATGGGTAGTCGGCCTCGGAGATACCGACCCGGATAGGGCCGAGTATATCGAGATCGCCTCCGTAAGGCCGACGAAGACCGGAACGATCCGCGAGGCCTCATCCTCCAGGAGGACGACGGGAGCCACCAGATCCCCTCCGGCATGGAGGGCGTAGACGCCCTTCACCTTCACCTTCAGGGGGGGAGACGGCTCTTCCATGCCTAATTTATCTCCCTCTCATCTTATATATTAACTATCCACGGGTGATCCCGATGGCCATCACCACATCCTCCACAGACCAATCCTTGACGAGAGAACCCTGGACCTCGAGGGCCGAGCCGAGCTCCAGCCGCCTCGCCCTCACCTCGCTTGAGATGTGGTCCCTCATAGTCTCTACGAGCTTCAGAACCGCCTCGTCCTCCACCCTGACGGCGGCCTCAATCTTCTCGTCGACCCGGAGGTCCAGCTCCTTTCTCATCTCCTGGATCCTCCTAATCACTTCCCTCGCGTAACCCTCGGCCTCCAGCGCCGGGGTGAGGGCGACGTCGACGTAGACGGTCCCACGGGAGAACTCTGCAGCCACCAGGTTATCGGGGATCTTCTCGATGAAATCCACCATCTCGGGGAGGATGGCGTAGGGACCGACCGTGCACTCACCGGCCTCGATCCCCTCTTTTACCTTCGCCGGGTCCGCCTCCTTGAGGGCGGCGATCACCTTCTGGGCGTCGCCCTTGAAGGCGGGGCCGATCTTCTTTGGGACGGGGTTTAGGGCGACCTCCATCAGCGGCTTCTCGCCGACGTTCATCACCGTCACAGTCTTGCAGTTGGTCTGGCTCTTCAGGACCCCGAGGAGGTCCTTCAGGTCCGGGATCTCCCGCTGAGGGGAGATGGCGACCTCCGAGACCGGCCACCTCAGCTTTCGACCGCCCTTCTGGCGGGCGTTGGAGACCGCCTCCACCACCTCCCTCACCAGCTCCATCTCCATCTCCAGCCCCTCGTCGGTGAGGTCCCTTCGGGGCGACTGCCAGTCGTGGAGATGGACCGACTCCGGTGCGCCTGGATCCGTCCCCCTGACCAGGTTCTGATAAACCGTCTCTGCGGTGAAGGGAGCGAAGGGGGCGAGGAGCTTTGCCAGGGTCGCCATCACCTCCATGATCGTCGCGTAAGCGGCGAGCTTGTCGGGATCGTCGGTCTCGATCCAGGTCCGGGGCCGGACGAGCTGGATGTACCATCGAGAGAGGTCCTCAAGGACGAAATCCGCCAAAGCCCGGGTCGCCCGGTGGAGCTGGTAAGTCTCCATCCCCGCCTGAACCTCCGCCGCCAGGGTGTTCACCCTGGATAGGATCCACCGGTCTTCGGGCCTCAGATCTTTGAGGCAGCTCTCCAGGGTCGTCCTCTTCGGATCGAAGCCGTCTAGAATCATATAGGGCAGGGGGAACCGGTAGGCGTTCCAGAGGATGTTCAGCATCCTGTTGGTGTTCGCCACCTCCTCCCAGCTGAAGTGGATGTCCTCCCAGGGGGCGTTGGAGGTGAGGACGTAGAGCCGTAGGGTGTCGGCCCCGAACTTCTCAACGACCTCTTCGGGGGAGACGACGTTGCCGATGCTCTTGCTCATCTTCTTCCCCTTGTCGTCGAGGGTGAAGCCGTGCATAAGAACGGACTTGTAGGGGGCGACCCCGAAGGATACCATGCTCGCCCCGAGCTGGGAGTAGAACCAGCCCCGGGTCTGGTCGTGCCCCTCGGTGATGAAGTCGGCGGGCCACCACTCTTCAAGCTGCCGTTTGTCCCTGGGATAGTTGAGGGTCGCCCAGGAGGCGACGGCGCTGTCAAACCAGACGTCGAAGACGTCAGGAACCCTCCTCATCTCTCCGCCGCAGGCGCATTTCATGACGACGAAGTCGACGGCAGGGCGGTGGAGCTCGTTGACCACGGAGCCGCTCCTCTGGTGGAGCTCCTCCATCGAGCCGATCACCTCCATCTTGCCGCAAGCCTCGCAGATCCAGATGGGCAGCGGTATCCCCCAGTACCTCTGCCGGGAGATGCACCAGTCTCGGGCGCCGCTGATCCAGTCCCTGAACCGGGCGGATCCGGCCCAGTCGGGGTACCACTTCACCTTTGCTATCTCCTCAAGCATATCCTCTCGGAGGTCTGAGATCTTGAGGAACCACTGGGGGGTGGCTATGAAGATGATGGGGGTCTTACACCGCCAGCAGTGGCCGTACCTGTGGGAGATCTCCCCTTCGGCGAGGAGGAGGCCCCGGCCGGCCAGGTCCTCGTTCACCTCCTCGTTTGCGTCCCGGACGTACTTGCCGGCGTACTTCTCTCCCGCCTCTTCTGTATACCGACCGTCCTCTCCGACGGGGCAGAAGATCTCCATCCCTTCGGCGACCCCGAGCTCGAAGTCCTCGAGGCCGTGGCCGGGGGCGATGTGGACTGAGCCAGTGTTCTCGGCGGTGACGAAGTCGGCGAGGTAAATCTTGTGGACGATATCCCTCTGGGCGGGGATCAGGTCGGCGAGGGGATGCTCATATTCAAGCCCTTCCAGCTCGGTGCCCATAAACCGGTCCAGGATCTCGTAGTCCTTATACCGCCCCTCCCGGAGGACGCTCTCGACGAGGGTAGTAGCCATGATCAAAATCTCGGCCTTGTCGAAGTCGTCCTTCCAGGCCCGGACCCGGGAGTACTCGAAGTCGGGGTGGACGGCGACGCCCACGTTGGCGGGTATCGTCCAGGGGGTCGTCGTCCAGATCATCATGAAGGTCTTCTCCTCGCCGACGACGGGGAACTTGACGTATATCGACGGGTCCGACTCCTCCCAGTACTCCACCTCGGCGTCGGCGATGGCGGTCTCGCACCGGGGACACCAGTTGACGACCCGGAAGCCCCGCTCCAGAAGCCCCCGTTCGTTGGCCCTCTTTAGGGTCCACCATGCCGCCTCCAGGTACTCGTCCTTGAGGGTCATGTAGGGGTCCTCCCAGTCGAGCCAGGCCCCCAGGGTCCTGAACTGCTCGGTCATCTGGTCCTTCTGGCTGAGGGCGAACTCCTTGCACTTGTCGATGAACCGATCGACGCCGTAGATCTCGATCTCCTTTTTGCTCTTGAAGCCGAGGTGCTCCTCCACCTTCACCTCGATGGGCAGGCCGTGCATGTCCCACCCCGCTCGGTCCTTGATCTCGAAGCCGTTCATCGATTTGTAGCGGAGGATGGAGTCCTTGATGATCTTGTTCCAGGCGGTCCCGAGGTGAATCCTCCCGGTGGTGTAGGGCGGCCCGTCGACGAAGAAGAACTTTCTGCCGCCAACCCTCGTGGTTCTGGCCAGGGCATAGATGCCGCGGTCTTCCCAGAACTTCCTGACCTTTTCCTCAACCTCTTTCGCGTCGTATTGTCCTGCCACCTCAGAGATCATCCTAGTCCTCCAACAGCGGGATAGGCAATGATAACGTCCTATTTAGGCTTTGTCGGTTCGATGGATCGCTCCTGAGAGGTGCTCCAACCTCGGAGAACTGGGGCTGAGATCTACGAGATCTGGACCCTTATCTTGATGGAAGAAGAGAACGCCGGCGAAGGCGGGGCTCGATCTGGGGATGATGTGATCGAGTTAAGTGGTGCCAGAAAGACATCATTCCTCAACTCGATCTATAATAGGTGGATTGGCCTTGCCTTGCAGAGATCATCTCATCTATCTTTTGCGCGCGGGTCGGGTTCGATGGCCAAAAATCTCATACCATAGACCGTGGCCGATCTCTCCGCCACCATCCCGATCTATCTCATCATCTTCGCCGTCATGCTCATCTATTGGCCAGGCTGCTATCAAACCAGAATTAGAAATAAATCCGTCCATGGCTACAGAGTCTCGGACCGAGCCGATCCCTGGAGCAGCTCCAAGAGCGAGATCCTGCTATGGAATGCTATTCATACGCCTCCTGAGATATGCGAGGGTATCTAAAGCAGAAACGCCTAAAAGACAATCCAAAAAGCTGGAATTGGGGCGGAAATAGTTATTTCATAGAACTGATTTTAATTTTGTTGTTCTAGGATAAGGGAGGGACGGTCGCCCTCCCCCTCATCCTCTACTCGGCCGTCCTGCATCCGCCGAGGCCGCAGTTTGCGCCGACGACGATCTCGTTTCCGATATCGGTCGTGATCCGCCACAGGGGCTCCGCCACCTCGGGGTCAGAAGGCCAGGATAGGGTCAAATTCACGAAGGCGTTGCCGCACCGCATCGACTTCATGGCTCCGATCGCCTCCTCATAGCCGACCATGTACCGGTCGAAGGGCTGCAGCCCCGCGGGACAGGCCACCTCCACCGGCTCGGTCATCCCGATCAGGGGCTCCTGGGCGACGTAGTAGCTGCGGCAGACTCCGTCATCGCCCTTGTATATCACATCCCATCCCAGGACGTCCTCGGCGGCACGGCCGAAGGAGCTGTTGATCCGGGCGGTCATCGAGATCAGTCCAGATAGCTCGATCGGCGGCCTGCATCCTTCGGCCAGCGACCAGGAGCTGCAGTTGGTGGGGCCGCAGGTGCCGTCTAAGTGCTCCTCCTCCCCGCACTCGGAGCAGTCATCGAAGACGCATACAGCATACTCGGCGGTCCAGCCCCCCATATCTTCCGTCCGGTTCTCGATCCGATAGCCCTGAAGCTCGCAGAACGAATAGTTCTGGCCCGCCTTCCCCCGGTAGAAATCCCAGGCTGGGGCGGAAGAGCCGTCGGGGAAGGTGCAGTTTCCGTCGCTACAATCGTAGCCGAGGGCCTCACAGTAGACGCAGGCCGGATCGGCGATCCCCGCCGCCGGGGCTGTCAGGGCTGTCGCCACCAGGAGGGCGACGATCAGGGTCATAGATGCCGTCATCAAATCCGCCATCAGATCCACCTCTCCGGATAGTACGGTCGTCTTCGTATATATATATTTTCGAATGTCCCCCGCCGCCTCCGTCGCTGGAGTGGTGCCATCGATGGAGGTCGGGGCAAAGCCGGAGATAGGTGGGAAATTTGATATAGAGACAGGGGCCAGGTCGTCATGAAGGAGGGGTCAGGGATCAAAGAGGAGATCTGGATCGAGAAGTACAGGCCAATGAGCCTGGACGACGTGGTGGGCCAGGAGGAGATCGTGAAGAGGCTCAAGTCCTACGTCAGGAGCAGAAACGTCCCCCACCTCCTCTTCTCGGGCCCCCCCGGCGTCGGCAAGACCGCCGCCGCCATCAGCATGGTGAGGGAGCTCTTCGGCGAGGAGTGGCGGGGAAACTTCATCGAGCTGAACGCCAGCGACGAGCGAGGGATCGACGTCGTCCGCCACAAGGTGAAGGACTTCGCCCGGATCGCCCCCCTCGGCGACGCCGAGTTCAAGGTGATCTTCCTCGACGAGGCCGACGCCCTGACGAACGACGCCCAGTCCGCCCTCAGGAGGACGATGGAGAGGTACAGCTCCATCTGCCGGTTCGTCCTATCCTGCAACTACTCCTCCAAGATCATCGAGCCGATCCAGTCGAGATGCGCCGTCTACCGGTTCCGGTCCCTTTCCGAGGAGGCGGTCTCCGAGAGGATGAAGACGATCGCCGAGGCGGAGGGGGTGAAGGTGACCGCCGAAGGGATGAGGGCGATAGTCTACGTCGCCAGGGGTGACATGAGGAAGGCGATCAACGCCCTCCAGGCCGCATCCCTGATGGAGGAGGAGGTGACGGAGGAGACGATCTACCAGATCACCGCCACCGCCCGCCCCGAGCAGATAAGAGATCTGATGAAGACCGCCCTCGCCGGCAACTTCACCCAGGCCCGGAGCCTCCTCGACGACCTCCTCCTCGTCCAGGGGCTCTCCGGAGAGGACGTGATAATCCAGATCCACCGGCAGACCCTCAGCCTCCTGGACTCCGACGAGCTTCCCGCCCCGACCCTGGTGAGGCTGATGGACAGGATCGGCGAGATCGACTTTCGGATGACGGAGGGGGCAAATGAGCGGATCCAGCTGGAGGCGCTCCTCGCCTACTTCGCCCTCGCCGGCTCCGAGGGCTGAGGGGCGAGATGGACCTAGTCCCGATCTTCTGGGCGGCGGCGACCCTCGCCATCGTCACCGCGTCGGCGATCCTCGCAGCCCGCCGGGGCCCTGAGATCGCTGTTGGGGTCTTCGCCTCCCTGACGGTCCTCGCCAACCTTCTCGCCGTCAAGACCATCTCCTTCGGACCCTTCATAGCCCCCGCAGCGGTCCTCGTCTACGCCTCCACCTTCCTTCTGACCGACATCCTCAGCGAGCTCTTCGGGAAGGAGAAGGCGAGGCTTGCGGTCTGGACTGGTCTCGCCGCCAACGTGGTGATGCTCGTCTCCGTCCTCATCGCCCTCCGGTGGTCGGCATCGCCGTTGATGGACCCCGGCCTCGCCTCCTCCTTCGACGCCGTCTATGGCTTCGCCCCCAGGGTGGTGGCCGCGTCCATGGTGGCGTACCTGGCAAGCCAGCATCACGATGTCTGGGCCTACCACTTCTGGAAGGAGAAGACCGGAGGAAGGAGGCTTTGGCTCAGGAACAACGCCTCAACGGCCGCCTCCCAGGCGATCGACACCCTGATCTTCATCAGCCTCGCCTTTTACGGCCTTCTTCCAAACTCCGTCCTGGTCCAGATGATGGTGGGGCAGTACGCCATAAAGCTCCTCATCGCCGCCCTGGACACCCCCTTCATCTACCTGGCGGTGGCGGCGGCCAAGAGGACGGGTTGAGGGGAGGCCTTGGGCTCAGGTATCCGGGAAGACCGAAACCCTTATCGCTGGCTGCGAGAGAGTTAGACATACAGAAAAAAAACCCGTATTCAGGAGGAGATAGGAGATGCCAGAGTTTGCCAACCCCTTTTCGGGCCTCGCCTGCGATCGGAAGCTCACCCCCGATGAGCTGATCCGGGCGATAAGGTACATGATCGCCGCCGAGTACGAGGCGGTCCAGCTCTACATGCAGCTAGCGGAGTCGACGGACGATGAGCTCGCGAAGGCCGTTCTCGTCGATATCGCCGACGAGGAGCGGGTCCACGCTGGAGAGTTTCTGAGGCTCCTGCAGGAGCTCGCCCCCGACGAGGAGGAGAAGTACGAGGAGGGGCGGGAAGAGGTGGAGGAGATCATCGAGGAGCTCGGCGATTAGACGAGACGAGGAGTCTCTCGGGGGCGAGCTTCCGATCGCCTCAAAGAAGTTCGATTTATCTTTGGATCGTCACCTTTGACGGAGCCCATCATGAAGATCTCACCCCTTTTATCTACGGTCGTAGTCCTCGCCTCCCTGCTGGGGGGAGGATGTCTTGAGACGGGGACGCCTGGAGGCCTCCAGCCCCCGGCGGACGCGGAGTCTCCCCGGCTGGAGGCCTCGGGCCTCGTCACCAACGTCGCCGACGGGGACACCTTCGACGTAGAAGGCTTCGGCCGGGTGAGGCTCGCCGACATCGACGCCCCCGAGATGGACACCCCGGCGGGGAAGGCCGCCAAGTTCTTCGCCGAGACGATCCTCGACGGCGAGATCGTTTATCTGGACATCGACGACCTCCGAGGAAGAGATAGATACGGCCGATGGATCTGCCTCGCCTACGTCGAGGACCCCGAGACGGGCGAGCTCGTCAACTTCAACGGCATGCTCGTAGCTTCCGGCCACGCCGTGGTGAAGGACTTCGAAGACAACGAGTTCGATCCGACGGACTGGAAGATAGCCTATCGCCTCTGAACGCCAGGGAAAAGGGGGCCGGAGGCCCCCCAAGCCATCGATCCTCTACCCCTTTTGCTTCTTCAGCCTGATCCTTCCTCTCGGAGGGAGGCCAGGTTCTCCTCCGCCCGCCGGGTGTAGTGGTGGCCGGGGCCGAGGAACTGGCTGAAGATCCGGAAGGCCCGCTGGTAGCTACCCCGCGCCTCTTCCAGGTCGCCCATCTCCTGGAGGGCCTCCCCAAGGTTGTTTAGGCGGATGGCGGTCTTGAAGTGGTTCGGGCCGTAGGCCTCCCGGTCGATGGCGAGGGCCCTCTCGAAGGCGGCGACGGCGGCCGGGAGGTCGCCGAGGGTCCGGAGGACCGTCCCCAGGTTGTTCGCCCGGATGGCGATCTTGAGCCTGTCGGGGGTCGGCTGAGACTCTTCGATGGCGATCGCCTGCTCGAAGGACCTCCTCGCCCCTGGAAGGTCGCCGAGGCCCCGGAGGACCGACCCCAGGTTGTTCAGGTCGGTGGCCACCTCCGGATGGTCGGGGCCGTGGAGCCTCTCGTCGATGACGATCAGCCGGTCGAGGACCTCCTTCGACCCCCGGAGGTCCCCCCTCCGTTGGAGGTAGAGGCCGACTTGGTTCAGGAGGAGGGAGGCCTCCTCGGAGCCGCCTCCCTCCTCCTCGAGCCTCTTGGTTGAAACGAGGGCGGAGGGGAGGAGGCGGCGGCATTCCGGCCAGGTGGATAGGTCTTCGAGGTGAGAGCCGAAGGCTATCCCGATGGCCCGCACCGTCTCGTCGGCCCAGGCCTTCCTCTCCTCCTCGTCGAGGCGACTGTAGGCGAAGGCCTGGACCAGAGGGTGGACAAAGAGGAGGTCCTCGCCGAGCCGCAAGAGGCCCCTCCGATCGAGGGCCCGAAGCCCCGGCTCCACCGACTCCGGCAGGAGCGCTGCGGTCTTTTCAAGAAGGTCGATGGGTAGATCCTCGGGGGCGAGGAAGGCCGATAGGGTGAGGAGATCCAGCCCCTCCAGAGAGGCTGCCCCCACCTGCTCTACCGAGATCTCCAGGACGGCGGTCAGGGGGCTGGGAAAACCTGGTGGCTTCCTCCCCCCCGAGGTCTCGGCCAGGCGTCCTCTCAGGGCCCCCAGGTACCTGGAGATCGAAGCTCCCGTCCAGCGGATGTAGGCCCCAGCCAGCTCCAGGGCGAGAGGATGGCGCCTCAGCTCCTCGGCGAGGGCTCTCGCTCCCGAGGCGTCCTCGCTATCCGTCCTTTTGAGGAGAAGATCGGCCGCCTCCTGGAGGTCGAGGGGCCCGACCTCGAAGGCCGACCATCCCGGCCATCCGGGGCTCCGGGAGGTGACGATGACGTCGCCTCCTCCCTCTGGGAGAAATCCATCCAGGGCGTCGGGGGCGGGGGCGCCGTCGAAGACGAGGAGCCACCTCCCGCTCTCCTCGAGATGGGCCCGGACGGACCCCGCCAGATCCGATACGTCCCCATCCTCCTCGGAGGGGATCCCGAGGGGCTCGGCTAGGGAGGCGTAATCGGAGGCGAGGACCGCCTCGTCCCAGGCCCTGACCCAGAGCCTGTGGTCATATTCGCCGGAGTGGATCCGGCCGTACTCTTCGGCTATGGCGCTCTTGCCGATGCCGCCGGGGCCGAGGAGTAGGACTGGGCCATCTTTGAGGCGGTCCCGGAGATCTCTCAAGATCGAGGTCCGGCCGGAGAAGTGGGGATTTCTTCGGCCCTTCAGGAAGAGGTTTATCATCGCCCTATATTATCGATCGACATCTATTAAGGTTACCCCCCTCCAGAACCCAAGGGCGGAAGCTCTGAAGGCGATCCTCCAGGGGCGGATCTATTCGGTGGAGAACGAGAGGCTGAGGCGAAGAAGAGGCCCGGGGTCGGAAGTTGAGGGAAGATCCGAAATCCCTTTACCCCAGGAGGGCGAAAATGCCTGCAGAACTCATCGGCACCATCCCTGATTCCACCTGCCATCAACGGATGAAAGCCCGGAAGTGGAGGTCGATCCTTGGCGATAGATAACATCCTGGTCCTTGGGGGTTACGGCGGCGCTGGCTCCGCCATATCGAGGTTGATCCTGAAGATGACCCCAGCCGACCTGATCGTCGCGGGAAGGCGGGAGGATAGGGCGAGGGGCCTGGCGGAGGCTCTGAACCGAGAGTTCTCCGGCGATCGAGCCACCTATACCCAAGCCGACGCCTCCGACCCCCCGAGCTTGAGGGAGGCTTTCAGGGGCGCGGACCTGGTCATCGATGCAGCGACGACCGTCCCCTTCGTCGAGATGACGGCGAGGGCCGCCATCGCCGCGGGGTCGGACTGGATCGACATCCACTACCCCCAGGCCGGGGTGGCGGTCCTCGAGGGGCTCCGACCCGAGATCGAGGGGGCTGGCCTCGTCTTCGTCACCCAGGCGGGATTTCTTCCGGGTCTCCCTTCAGTCCTCGCTCAGGCAGCCGAAGGCCGCTTCACCAGATACAGAAAGGCCGCAGCCTATGTCGCCATGAGGACTGACTTCGAGGCCGGGGGCGCCGCCCTAGAGTTCGTCGAGGCTCTGGGCGAGTACTCCGCCGAGGTCTTTAGGGACGGCCGATGGAGGGGAGCGGGGGCCCGGGAGGTCCGGAAGGTCGACTTCGGCCCGCCCCTGGGGGTGAAGACCTGCTATCCGACGACCCTGGCGGAGATGAGGGGCCTTCCGGAGATGCTGGGGGTCGAGGAGCTGGGGGCCTACGTAGCCGGGATAAACTGGTTCGTCGACGGGGTGGTGACCCCCCTCGCCTACCTCCTCGGCAGGGTCAAGTCGGGCCTGGGCAGAGATCGGCTTGCCGGGCTTCTGGTCTGGGGGTCGAAGAGGTTCACACCGCCGGGGGAGGCGGTCGCCGTCGTCCTGGAGGCGGAGGGGGAGAGGGGCGGCGAAGAGGTCCTCGTCCGCCTGAGGGCAGGCCACGACGACGTCTACGGCTTCACGGCGATGCCCGTCGTCGCCCTCCTCCTCCAGATCCTCGACGGGAAGGCGAGAACTCCGGGCTTATCGATGATGGGCCACCTCGTCGACCCGGTGAGGCTCCTCGAGGACCTGGTCCGGATGGGGGCGGAGCTCGTGGAGGAGGTCCAGAGCTCATCCGGCCCCGGAGGATAGGTGGATGGGGGTTGAGGCGGAGGGGCGGCGAGATGGAGGATAAGACGGCGGGCGGGATGAAGAGAGACCTCGAGTTCATGGGGGCGGCGATCGAGGAGGCGAGGGCGGGGCTCGCTGAGGGCGGCGTCCCCATAGGAGCAGTCCTGGTGGAGGATGGAAAGATAATCGGGAGGGGCAGAAACCGTCGGGTCCAGGACGGAGATCAGCTTATCCACGCCGAGATCGACTGTCTCCGAAATGCGAGGCGAACGGGAGGCTACATCGGCACGACCCTCTACTCGACGATGATGCCCTGCCACCTCTGTGCCGGGGCCGCCGTCCAGTTCGGGATAAAGAGGGTAGTCGCCGGGGAGGCGGAGAGCGCCCCTGAGGCGGGGGCTTTCATGGAGGCCTACGGGATCGAGGTCGTAGACCTGAATATCGAGGACCCCAAGGAGCTCCTCGCCGAGGTGAGCCCCGATCTCTTCTGATGGGCCACGAAGACCATTCTGGTGAGAAGATGCTTGTCAAGAACCTGAGAAGATGTCGGCGGTTCGTCGCGGGGGACGGGACCGATATATGCGAGCTCCTCCACCCGGAACGGGAGGAGGAGATATCCATGGGCTACAGCCTCGCTCACGCCCGGCTCGGCCCTGGCGAGGCCTCGGCCCCCCACCGGCTGAAGAGCTCCTCGGAGGTCTACTTCATCCTGGAGGGGAGGGGGAGGATGGAGATCGGCGGCGAGTCCGCCGAGGTGGTGGCGGGTCAGGCGATATACATCCCGCCGGGCGCAAGGCAGCATATCGAGAACCGGGGAGATGGCCCCCTCGCCTTCCTCTGCATGGTCTCTCCGCCCTGGAGGGAGGAGGACGACGAGGCTGCCTGACGTTCCCGGAGCTCCGGCTCGGAGCTGAAAGGCCCGAATCCCCGAGATTCATCAAATCAAAAAGTTTTAGTAGATTCGGGCGGATTATCCTCAGGAGGTGAATAGCTTGGAGGACAGCTTTGACAGCACCTACATAATCCGAAAGGAGCATTACGACGAGTTCATTGAGGAAGCAAAGAAGGTCGCCCTCACCGCCTACACCGTTCCAGCCTTCGTAAAGATCGAGCTCTACAACATGATCGATATTGAGAGAGACATCGCCATGGTGGTGATCTGGAAGCCGGAGACGACGGTCCGAGAGATCAAAGAGTTCGACAAGAAGTGGTTCCTCGAGAAGTACTGAGCTTTTTGGGGCTACCAGCCAGGGATAGGTCTAACCAGCGGATTATGACCCGTCAGGAGGGGATCCTCATCTCCTCTTCCAGGATCTCGTAAAACCTATCCCTCGCCTGTCTCTCAACCCACGGCTTATGGCCGCACCCCTCCAGCAGGACGAACCTGTTGCTCTTCAGAACGGATGAGAGGGGGAGGCGGACCCCATCGGAGGGATGGGGGTCATACTCCCCGTGGATCGCCACCACAGGGCAGTCGATCCTTCTTCCGAGCACCAGGAGCCGGCCGCTCTTCCTCAGCTCCGCCGCCTCCCTCCAGACCGCCTGAAACGCCTCCACCTGGATGTCGACGTCGGCGGATTCGGATAATATGGGGTCGTACGAATCGGCCTTCGAGAGGATCGCCCCGAGCCTCCGGAGGGCCCCTTTGCTCTCCTCCGCCCCGGCATTTCCAGGCCCCACCAGGAGGCGGAGGATCGAAGAGGCCTCCCTCCTCTCCTCGGCCCCGAGGCGGCTCATCCTGGTGAGGTGGACGGCGGGAGCGTACCTCTCCTCGAAGGGGGGGCACCCTACGAGGATCAGCTTTCGGACGAGGTCGGGATATTCGGCCGCCAGGATGAAGCCGAGCCATCCGCCCCAGGAGAAGCCGATGAGGGTCATCGGCGGGTCTCCCGCCGCCTCCAGATCCCTTCTGAGCTCCTCGACCTGCCCCCGGACCGAGGTCGCCCTCTGGAGCGGCTCCAGGACGCCCCGGCTGGAAGAGAGGGCCCGCGCCACCGGCGCCATCTCCCCCCGGGCCCCCGGACCGCCGTGGAGGAGGGCGACGGCGTAGGGCGGCCTTCCATGCCGTCTCAGGTCGATGATCTCGTTCTCCGACATAGACCACGTCCTCGGTTCACCTTCCGTCCTCCATTTCGGCAAGCCGCTTTTTGATCCTCTCTGCCGCCAAAAAACCCGTCGAGAAGGCGGCCTGGAGGTTGTAGCCGCCGGTATCCCCGTCGACGTCCAGAACCTCCCCGGCGAAGTAGAGCCCCGGAACGAGCCTCGACTCCATCGACTTCGGGTCCACCTCCATCAAATCGACGCCGCCCCTGGTGACCATCGCCAGATCAAAGCCTCCGACCGCCTCGACGATCATGGGAAAACCGGAGAGATGGTCGGCGAGATCGATTCTCATCCGCCTCGTCATCGAGGCGCATTTTGTCTCCTGTGGAATCTCCAGGAGTTCGAGGACCCTCGACGCGAGCCTGGCGGGGATCGCGAGCTCCGCGAGGACAGACCTCAGGTTTCGGCCGCCCTCCTCCTCGGACCTCGCGAGAAGCCACCTCTCCATCTCCTCCTTCTTCCTGAGCCCTGCCAGCGATACCCTCAGGAGGTCCCCGGCCCAGATGTCCCTGGAGAGGTCGAGGATCCCGGGGCCGGAGAGGCCATCGTGGGTGAAGAGGACGTCCCCCGCTCCCTCCTTCACCTTCCGGCCCCGGAATATCGAGACCCTGGCGCCGGGGAGGGAGATCCCCGCAAGGTCGGCGAAGGGATAATCCCTGATCCGGACGGGGGCGAGGGCGGGGCCGACCTCGGCGATGGCATGGCCGAGGGCCTCGGCGAAGCGGTAGCCGTCGCCGGCCGAGCCGGTGGCGGGGTACGACCGGCCTCCGGTGGCGATGACCAGGATGCGCGACCGATAGGCGTCATCTCCGCAGGCGACGAGAAACTCATCCGCCGACTTCACTATAGACGTGACGGCCTTGCCGCAGGCGATCTCGACTCCCCAGGCCTCGCACTCCGCCAGAAGGACGTCCAGGACGTCCCGAGCCTTCTGGGTCTCGGGGAAGACCTTTCCCCCCTCCATCGTGATCATGGAGAGGTTTCTTTCCTCGAAGAAGGCGACGAGGTCGCGGTTGGTGAATCCCAGGAGGGCCGGGCGGAGGAAGCGCCCCGCTTCGCCGTAGTGGTCGAGGAAGGATCGAGGGTCGCCGTCGTGGGTCAGGTTGCATCGGCCCGATCCCGAGATGAGGAGCTTTCGGCCGGGGGTTCTCTTCTTTTCCAGGACGAGGACCTTCCGGCCCCCGCCGGAGGCGCTGGCGGCGCAGAAGAGGCCGGCGGGGCCAGCTCCGACGACGATGAGATCCCACGATTCAGCTCCTACTCTCCACTTCGAGACCATTTCACCTTGGCTACGATCGTCTGGACTGCTCGAATAAAAGGTAGGGATCATTGCTTAAAGAAGACTTAATCTATCCCGTCCATCCAAGTTCCTGAGCTTTCGCGTAAGCGTCGTTGGCCTCGGACGTCCTGCCGAGCGCTTCAAGAGCACAGCCTTTCTGGTACCAGGCGTCGGGATACTTAGGATCCAACCTTATAGCTTCGTCACAGGCTTGGATTGCCTCGCTGTAGCTGCCAAGTTCAACAAGAGCCTCGCCTTTGTTGGCCCATGCAATCGCGAAGTTTGGATCAAGCTTGATGGCCTCATCGAAATATGTTATGGCCTCAGTTAAGTTGCCCAATAACGCTAAAGCAACACCTTTGCTATTCCAAGCCTTGGCATAATCAGGATCTAGCCTGATAGCTTCATTAAAAGCCTGAATGGACTCGTTATATTTGCCCTGCAGTCCGAGAGTTAAACCTTTGTTATTCCAAGCAATTGCGTAATCTGGGTCAAGTCGGATTGCTTCTTCGAAGCATGTTATTGCCTCATTGTAATTCTTTTGTAAACGTAATACTTCGCCTTTGTTATTCCAGGGAAATGCAAATTTTGGATCCAGACTTATGGCTTCATCGTAAGCTTGAATAGATTCATCGTACTTGCCTTGCTCAGTGAGAGCGTTACCTTTTTGATTCCAGGAGAGGGCATACTTAGGATCGATCCTAATGGCTTCATCGTAGGCCTGAATAGCTTCATCGTACTTGCCTTGTAGAGTGAGAGCGTTGCCTTTGTTGCCCCAGGCGGCAACAGAATTCGGATAAAGCTTAATGACTTCGTCGTAAGCCTGGGAGGCTTCTTCGTACTTACCCTGTTCGGCGAGGTCATTGCCTCTGTAAAACCATTCCTCTGCCGTCTCCTGACCACACGCGAGCATCGCAAGCGCCGCCAACATCAGCATGCACAAGATTATTTTTAATTTCATATAAGCTACCTTCTTGAATCTGATTCTATACCTCGCCCCATTGGCTTAGAGGCAGGCGCGAACAAGGTACGTGGATGTCTCAGGTTTATGCAACTGCCTCCGATTCTCGCAAAAAAGAGGTAGGCTACCTGGCCTTAATCCTCTCTATCGCTTCTGTAGCCTTCCTTCGAACCTCCTCATTCTCATCATTTTGCACCAGATCTCGCAATGGCCCGATAGCCTTTTGATTGCCGATCTCGCCGAGTATTTCTGCTGCAATAAGTCGTTTGCGCCAGTCCTCATCTCCCAGGGTTTTGATAAATGTATCAATCCCCTCACGAAGTAAATAAGCCATTAACCAGGCACCTTTGGCCTCGTCAGACCTGCCAAGAGCTTCTAGGGCATAGGATTTGCCAAACCAGGCAGCGACGTAATTTGGATACTGATTAATGGCTTCGTCGTAGGCAACTAATGCAGCAGCATGCCTAGCTTGATTCATTAGAGCATCGCCTTTTCCGTTCCAGGCCGGTGCAAAATTGGGATCTAGCCGGATTACCTCCTCATAAGCCCGAAGCGCCTCGTCGTTCTTCCCCTGATAATAGAGGATATTGCCTTTTTTATACCAGGCAGAGGAAAGGTTCTGATCTAGCTGGATAGCCTCGTCGTAGGCCTCCATAGCCTCAGAGGTTCTGCCGACGGCATCTAAAGCATCACCTTTACATTTCCAAGCCGCAGCATATTCAGGATCTAGCCGAAGGGCTTCGTCGTAAGCCTGGATCGCATCAGCGAAATTGCCCCTGCGATGTGTAATTTTGCCGTTTTCGACTCGCGTGGCTGAAGCAGCATCCGCGAATTTTCCCTGGTCATAGAGAGCATCGCCTTTGCATTTCCACGCAGGTGCGTAATCGGCATTTACCCAGATGGCCTCATCGAAAGACTGTATAGCTTCGGTATATCTGCCTTGCGTAACGAGTGCCACGCCTCGTTCTACCCATTCCTCGGAGGTCTGCTGGCCATGAACTGGCATCACCATCGCCGCCAGCATCAACAGGAAAAATATGGGTCTGGCTCTAATCTTAATCACCTTCTTTGAGGACTTGATGCCGCCCGTAATCCTCGGCACATCATCCTGTCCATCCGAGTTCTCGGGCCTTGGCGTAGGCATCGTTTGCCTCAGACGCCTTGCCGAGCGCTTCGAGAGCAAGGCCTTTTTGATGCCAAGCGACGGCATATTCGGGGTTGAGCCGGATGGCTTCGTCGTAAGCCTGGATGGCCTCGTCGTACTTGCCTTGGATTGCGAGAACATCTCCTTTGCTATCCCAGGCATTAACATACTCGGGATCTAGCTTGATCGCTTCGTCGATGCATTCGATAGCCTCTGTGTATTTGCCTTGATTATAGAGAGCATAACCTTTGTTATTCCAGGCCATGGCATACCCAGGATATAGCCTAGTGGCTTCGTCATAGGCCTGGATCGCTTCGTCGTACTTGCCCTGCAAATAGAGAGCATTGCCTTTGCGATACCAAGCCATGTCAGACTCGGGATCGAGCCTGATGGCCTCATCGAAGCATACGAGGGCCTCATCATACTTACCCTGCATACATAGGGCTTCGCCTTTGTTATTCAAAGGCAAAGCAAATTTTGGATCGATCCTTATGGCCTCGTCATAAGCCTTGATGGCCTCATCGTACTTACCTTGTAAATAAAGTATCACACCCTTACTATTCCAGGCTTCGGCAAACTCGGGATCAAGTCGTATGGCTTCGTCTAAGCATATCAAGGACTCGTTGAGCTTGTACAGCATTCCGAGAGCCTTTCCCTTGCTAATCCAAGCATTCATAAACGTAGGATCGAGCCGAATAGCTTCGTCGAAGTAAACAAGGGACTCGTTGAGCTTGCCCTGCATCCCGACTGCTAAGCCTTTGTTGTAGTATACATAAGCAAGCGTTGGATCGAGTCTAATAGCCTCGTCGTAAGCCTGGATGGCCTCGTCGAACTTGGCCAGGCCAACGAGAGAAAGTCCTTTGCCGTTCCAGGCACTGGCAATCGAAGGATTTCCCCCGATGATTTCGTCGAATGCCCGAATCGCTTCGTCGTAATCGCCCTGATAATAGAAAGCCATCCCTTTGTAGTACAATTGTTCTGCGGTCTGCTGGCCATAAACGGGTACTACCACAACCATCATTGCCAATACAATGATAATGGCTCTTGTTCTCGTCTCAATCACCTTCTTCCATCATTGACATCTATTCGTCAGCATTCATTCTATCCAAGTGAACGGGCCCTGGCATAGGCTGCGTCAGCTTCCGTTTTTCTGCCAAGCGATTCAAGAGCATAGCCTTTTAAATTCCAGGCCATAGCATCCCCAGGATTGAGACGGATAACTTCGTTAAAAGCTTGATTCGCCTCATTGTACTTGCGCTGTAACAGCAGAATTGAAGCCTTGATGCTCCAAGCGCCGGAATCCTCGGGATCTAGCCTGAGGGCCTCGTCGATGGCATAGATAGCCTCGTCGTACTTGCGCTGCTTTAAGAGAGTGCTACCTTTGTTCTTCCATACTTCGATATCTTCAGGGTCTAGTCGGACAGCTTCGTCGTAAGCCTGGATCGCCTCGTCATACTTACCCTGGTTATGAAGAACTATGCCTTTGCCATACCAAGCCATGTCAGACTCGGGATCAAGCTTGATGGCTTCGTCAAAAGCCTGTATAGCTTCGTCATACTTGCCCAGATCTTTGAGAGCAAAACCTTTGCCTATCCAGGCCAAGGAAAAATTGGTATCTAGCCTGAGGGCTTCATCGTAAACCTGCATGGCCTCGTCGTGCCTGCCCAGCTTCGATAGAGCAAAACCTTTGGCGCCCCAAGATGCAGCATCCTCAGGATCCAGCCTGATAGCCTCATCGTAAGCCAGGATCGCCTCGTCGTACTTGCTCTGATTCATCAGAGCAAGGCCCAAGGCTAGGAAATTTTCGGACGATGATGATGATGTCAGGTTGCTTGCTGTCGGCGAATCGCTGGGCCAGACTATCTCAAAGCTGACTGACTTACGATTTTCCATTCCGTCGATACCAGCGCTCATCCCATCCCTCACCTGGACCTCTACCCAGTATAAACCCGGCTGTTCCGTCGTCCACGTCCACATCTTATCCGCAGTCCAATCTGTCATCGATTTATTGTCCAAGAAGAACCTGAATAGGATTTGATCGCCTTCGGGATCAGATGCCTCTGCTGTCCAGATGATTTCCGTTCCGGCCTCTTGGGGACTCGTCTTATCTGAAGTCAGAGCGCTTATGATAGGTGGTTTATTCGGTACAGCGACAATTGATGGGGTGATGTAGGAACTAGAGGTACTGGCTTCTATACCTTCCGACACGTTCACGAAAACAGAAACTGTCTTGTTCATAGATGGTATTTCGTCAGACGTCGTGTACTCGACGACGTAACTCCCAGTCAGCATACCCTTGAACTGTTCCAGAATATCAGAAAAGTTCTCCGATTCGATGTTTATCCAGACGCTATCGATATCATTGGCGACTTCTCTCAAGTCCAAGTACTCTGTCGTTCCCTCGAATTCGGGGGACACTACCACTAATATCACACCTGACTCTTTAAGGTCAGCTGTGACTTCTTCTTTAGTATAATTCGAGATCCCGCTACCATCATCCTTGTGATGGGCGCGGTCGTCGGTTATGGCGAGGATTACCTTCTGGGCGTCAAGCCGAAAGCCCATGGATAAGACGGCCTCTATAGCATCCAGCGGATTCTCCGGTTCATCGATCCCGCTGATGACGGTGAGCGCATCGACCTCTCTCTTGAAAGCCGCAGGATCATCCGTCCATTCCGCTCTGACCGATACGTCATTTCCGAAGGATACGAGAGAATAGCTGGCATCTATCCCTGCGGCATCGAGGCTGTCGGTCAGGTCCTTGACCTTCGATTTCATCCCGTCGATCTCTTGCTGCATGCTGTTGGTGTTGTCGAAGACGACCGCCAGGTCCAGCATCTGGCCGGAAGCGTTGCCCACGAAGTAGAAATCGTTTATGTCAACCTGGTTGCTATCCTCCTCGATCAAGAAATCGATTTTATCGAGGTTTCCTGCCATTGCGCTGAATTTATCCACAAAGATGTTTAACTTGATCTTCGGATATCCCGTTGGATCGATTCCGAGGATTTTAACCGTATTATTTCCTGACGTTGAATTATCTACGATGGGCCAAGGTTGAGCCTGGGAATCCTCGGCTCCAAATATGCTCGCGGCAGAAATAACAATCAAAAGACTTATCGTACTTTTCGCTATGCATTTTACCATTCTTCTCCCTCAACCTCTCAATGACGTCACAGCTACCAGCAGCTTCAATAAATAAAAGGATTCCGCATAGATCTTCGCTATGAATAGCATTCCCATCCTAGAACGAATTTAGTCCTACTCTCGGCTGCCGCGAACGCTCTGTCGATTGGCCTTGGAGATCCCTTTATCTCCGATTGGTCTCTTACAACCCTTAAACGTGGTCTCAAGAGGGAATCCGTTGATCTGCGAGACGAAAGAGCCCCAGCCAATCGAGAGCGAAGGAGGAGCCGCCCCATCCCTCCAGGCGATCCTGACCCTGGAGGAGGAGATCCGGAGGAGGGCCGACCGGATCGGAGTGCTCCTCCTCGTCGAGGTCGTCTCCGCCGGCCCCGACGGGATGGAGTGCGAGAGGCTCGACCGGGAGGACCCCCAGCCCTTCCGGATCGACCCTCCTTGCGGGTCATCGCCGGGCGCCTCCTGGCATCTGACCATCACCTACGGCGGCCCCGCCGGCGACGCCCTGGGGGCCAGGGCCCGCTGGCTCGTCGGCGGAGAGGTCGCGGCCGAATGCATCATCGACGCCCCGGGCCTCGCCGAGGCCTTTGCCACCGGGAGGCTCGCGGCCTTCTTCGACGATCTTGCTTCATGGCTTTTGGCGGAGGTCCGCCCCCGGGGGCTCGCCACCCGCCAGCGGATGGAGGAGGCGGCCGGGATCGCGAAGGGCCTGGCAAGAGACCTCCGGAGGTGGGAGGATTCCGCGGGCGGCCCGAGATCAGACGGATTGAGGGGGGATGGGATTGAAGGGAGGGATCGCGATCTGCGGGGCTGACCTTCCCGACGCCCTCGAGGACCTCCAGGAGGAGGGCGGCGGCGGGGAGGAGGAAAGGCCGGCAAGACCGGCGAAGAGAGGAGAGGGGGCGGCGAAGCCTGCAGATCGGGAAAAGACGGCCTGAGCCGGTGGGGACGGATCGGCCGCTGAAGGTCCCAACGGCCTAGAATAACTCAAATTCGCCTCCTCAGGGGATCGTCGGATCCGCCTCCGGAGGCTCCTGGGCCCTGGAAAATGGGAGAGGGACGGGTTATGGGAGATGGATCCAACTCTCGCAGATCACCTTCTCCAGATCGCCGCCGTGATGATGATGAGCATCATCCCCGTCAGCTCTATCAGCGGCTCAATGGTCAACTGGTTCGCATCGCTATACACGGCGGCTAAAAGCAGCAGGACGCTGCCCGCGATGAGGGGATACCGGAGCTGACGAGCATTGATATTTCTGCTGATTTGAATCACCCGCTCTTGCTACCTCCGTCCTTTTGGTCCTCCCTTCGGTAGGGCGCCCTGGGGAAAGGGGAAGCGATTGGGCTGATAATGGTCTCCGACTATAAAAGCATTGGTCCCGGAGGGAAGATCAGATCGCGAGCATCCTCTCGATGGCAACCCTCGCCCGGTCCGCGATCCTCTGAGGGACGACGACCCTAGGCTCCGTGGTCTCGAGGGCGGCTCGGACCGTCGCGAGGCTCGTCTTCTTCATGTCGACGCAGACCGCTCTTTCGCTGAGGGGGTAAAACTCCTTTCCGGGGTTATCCTCCTTCAGCCTGTAGTTCATCCCCACCTCCGTCCCGATGATGAACTCCCGGGCCGGACTCTCCTTAGCGCGCCTCGCCATCCCCGAGGTGCTGTAGACGCCGTCGGCCAGGTCGATCACCTCGGGCCTGCACTCGGGGTGGACGAGAACCTCGGCCTCGGGGTGGAGGGCGCAAGCCCTGCGGACGTCCTCTGGGGTGTACCTGTCGTGGACGTAGCAGTACCCGTCCCAGGTTATGATCCTCTTATCGGTGAAGCGAGCGACGTACCTTCCCAGGTTCCTGTCGGGGACGAAGAGGACCGTCTCCTCCGAGAGGGATGCTACCACCTCGACCCCGTTGGCGGAGGTGCAGCAGATATCGCTCTCCGCCTTGACCTCGGCGGAGGAGTTGACGTAGCAGACGACCGCTGCCCCCGGATTTTGGGCCTTGAACTCTCGGAGCTGTTGGGCCGTTATCATATGTGCCATGGGGCAGCCGGCTCCGGCCGCGGCCATGACCACCCTTTTATCAGGGGATAGGATCGCCGCGGTCTCGGCCATGAAGTCGACGCCGCAGAAGACCAAAACCTCAGCCTCCTCCCTCGCCGCTGCCCGAGATAGCTCCAGGGAGTCGCCCCGGAGGTCTGCGACCTTCTGGACCTCTCCCGGCTGGTAGTTGTGGGCGAGGATGACGGCGTTCCTCTCTCTCTTCAACCTCAGTATATCGTCGGCGAGCATGGTTGGGGGCAGTGAGGGCGGGTTATCTTTAAAAACGCTCCCCTTGCCCCAGGGGGTGTAGGCGTTCCCCGGTCAAAGCGATGCCCGGCTGCTCACTCCGGAGAGGTCTTCCTCCTCTGCCGCTCGTCCTTCCTCCGCTCCGCCCGGTACTCCTGGATCATCCCCTCCAGCCACTCGGTCTTCCGTCTCGCATCTCGGACCACTTTTCGCTCCGACCACCGAGCAAGCGCCCCCTCCAGATCCTCAGGGTCGACGAGGGCGACCCCAGATACCCTCCGCACCGGCACCTCGCTGCTGGAGAGGACGGGGACGCCTCCGTCCATCAGATACCCCTCCACCGACGGCTCCATCTCCGTATCGACGACCACCGCCTCCACCTCGAGATCGATGAGAAGGTCTGCGGTGTTGGGGCCACCGCCGCTGGCGTCGATGAGGACGACAACATCTCCCTTCCGAACGCCTAGCTGCTCCGCCGCCTCCAGGATCGCCTCCCTGGAGAAGGAGGCGACCACCTTGGCGGGCCTTCCCACCGCCTCCTCCTCCAGCTCCTCGGCCCTCTTCTCCCTCCTGAGCCTCGCCTTCAGCCTGCGGTTCACCTTCCTCTCCTGCCGGAGGAGGCCCCGGAGCCTCTCGATCTCCTTCTCCCGGATCTTGATCTCCTGGTCCCTTTTGATCTCCCGGCGGGACCTATCCATCAGCCTCTCGATCTTAGCCTCCAGCCGTCGGCGGGCCGCCCTCTCCTCCGCGAGCTCGCCCTTCAGCTCTTCGACAAACTCCTTCAGCCTCCGGATCTGCTCTTGCTGACGTCGGTTCTCTCCAGCCAGGATGGAGTGATCGGCGTCTTCTGAGGATGGAGACTCCTGCGGGGGCGTGGGCCTCTCCTCCGCTGGCGGCAACGCCATCCCGGAGATCGCCTGGTCTATCGAGAGGCCCCGGACCACCAGGGCCTTCACCTCCTCGGGGTCGAGATCCGGAGGGCATTTCCTCTCGACCTGCTGGAACTTGTTTCTGTACCTCTTGAAGGCGCTGGCCGCTGCCGCGAGGGCGTCGCGCTCGTGGTCGTTTCTGTAGCCGTACTCCCGGGCGAGGGCGATCTTCTCCTCGGCGCTGATATCGCTTCCCGGGGAGGAGAGGACGGCGGAGAAGGCCCTCTTCACCTTCTCGACGGCTCCCGGCGTGGGAAATACGTCCGTCGCCACCAGCAGGGTCTTTCCGCGGGCCGCGAGCCACTCGATCACCTCCGGGGTGGCCATCGTCCTCGAGCTGGTGAGGTCCACCAGCTCCCCCCTCAGGTTGAGGGCGGCGATGGCGGTGGTGGTGCCGGGATCGATCCCGGCGATGATGTAACCCCGTCTCCTGCGGAGAGGCTCGAACTTGAGCCTCGGCCGCTCCACCCCCTCCACCCGGATCTGGGCGTCGCCGCGGTAGCCGGAGTGGAGGTGGACGAGGCTCCTATCCGCCTCCACCACGAACTCGCTCCTGATGTAGCCGCCGATACCCTCCACCGAGCGGATGCTGAACCTGTGCCCCTCCTCCCGGAGCCTCTCCTCCACCTCTCGGGAGAGGGCCTTGACAGAGCCGTGGATCTTCCGGGTGTACCTCTTCTGGCTCCAGCCGCCCCGACCGGGAGACCTCCGGCGGCTGACCTTGATCCAGGTCTGGTCCTCGAAGGCCGAGACGACGCTCCCGACGCCCCGGGAGGCGAGGCGGGCGCAGGCCTCGGCCTCGTCCATGGGGTCGAGCCGATCGAAGGCGATCCGGTGCCGCCGGGCGAGCCTGGCCAGGGGCTCGGCCCTCTCCCCTCCCGTCACCTGGACGACCCTCGTCCCCGGGGGCATCTGCCTCAGGAGCCAGACGAGGTCGGACCTGTCGGCGGCGAGCTCGTGGACGCTGTCGACGGCGACGATCTCCGGCGCCCTCTGCCGGATCATCCTGATCAGCTTCTGCCTGCTGACCATGGGGTGGCGCTCTTCTCCGTCCCCGGAGATGATGAAGAGGGCATAGCTTGGGGCTTGCTTGCTCAAGGGCGAGCCGCTCGCGATGTCCACCCCGAAGATCGATCCTGGGATGGCATCACCCCTCGAGGATCCTATCTACCCACCCCGTCTCACCCTCCTTCCTCCCTCCTCCATCATCTCCTACAACAGTTGCCAAAGCCTCTTGGTGGGGTACGACGAGGTGGTACTTCCTTGCGAAGTGGTCGAGGAGGTTCTTGACGTCCCTTTCGAGGAGCTCTTGGGCCCTGGGGTCCCTACTGGATACGGCCTGGGGCCAGTCGATGATGACTACCTCCCCGTCCTCCCCGACGAGGACGTTGTAGGCGCTGAGGTCAGCGTGGACGATCCCCCTCCTCCAGGCAGAGGCCACCTCCTTCAGGATCAGCTCTAAAAAGGGCTCAGGCTCCTCCAGCTCCACCTTGTAAAGCTCCGCCCCCCCCACATGCTCCATCACCACGGCGTGGTGGCTGAGGGCGACGGGCCTTGGGACCCTCACCTCCGGATGGAGGGCTTTGAGGGTCCTCCACTCCCTCGCCGCCCCGAGCCTCGCGGCATGGATCCAGGCGCACCGGGGCTGATCTCTCAGGTGGTCCCTCGCCCTCCGGACGTGCTTGAAGCTAGTCCTCCCCTGGCGGTGGAACTTGACCGCCAGGGGGACGAGGGGTGGCTCGTCCCTATTCGGCGGGGCTCCCGGCTCATCGGGTCCGGGAGCGCCGCTGCCGAGCGCCTCGAAGACGACCGACTCCTTCCCCACGCCCAGCAGGTCTCCGAGAAAGGCCACCACGTCCCGGTCGACGAGGTCGGAGAGGGCGACGAGGTCGTAGGCGGCAAAGCCGATCTGGTACCCCTCATAGGGCTCCGTGGTCCTCGATACGAGCTTCTTCTCCACCAGCCTCGAGAGGCCCGTGCTGGCCCCCTTCGGGGAGAGGCGAGCTATCGCTATCACATCCTCTATAGGGACCCACTCCGAGTGGCGCATCCCCCGTTCGATGGCCTTCAGGAGGGAGATATCCTTCCGATCCAGCCTCAGGAAAGCATCTGCCAGGTTCTCCACGAGGAGTTATTTGTCGGTTATAATTGAAATTGGTTTCCGCCATCCGAGCTTCGGATTTGAAGGGACGGATTTTTCTGGCACTGAATAAAATGAAGGCCCAGAAACCCGCTCCGGGCCCATAAGCCGGCCCGGCCAGATTTCGGCCTCCTCACTGATAGCTCCTCCACCTCGCCTCCAGCTCCGGGTCCTGGAGGGCCTCCACGACGTAGTCGGCGAACTCGGCACCGGTGGCGCCGTCGGAACGGCCCGTCAGGACTACCTTCCTCTCGTACTGGCCGCAGATGTCGAGGGCCATCTCCAGCCTCCTCGCCTTATCGACGAAGCCTATGTGGCCGAGGAGCATCGCCGCCGCCCTCATCATGCTGGAGGGGTCGGCATATTGGGCTCGCCCCTCCTCCACCATCCTCGGAGCGGAGCCGTGGATCGCCTCGAACATGGCGTACCTCTTCCCGATGTTGGCGGAGCCGGCGGTTCCGACGCCGCCCTGGAACTCCGCCGCCTCGTCGGTGATGATGTCGCCGTATAAGTTCGGAAGGACGACGATCCGGAACTGGGTCCTCCGCTTCGGGTCGACGAGCTTTGCGGCCATGATGTCGATGAACCACTCGTCAAGCTCGATTTCGGGGTAGTCCTTTGCCACCTTCCTCGCCAACTCCAGGAACTTGCCGTCGCTGGTCTTGATGACGTTAGCCTTGGTGACGGCGGTGACCCGGTCGACCCCGTTCTTCTTGGCGTGCTCGAAGGCCAGCCTCGCTATCCTCTCCGCCCCCTGGCTGGTCGTCACCGTGAAGTCGAAGGCGATCTCGTCGGTGACGTTGAACCCCCTGCTCCCGAGGATGTACGCCCCCTCGGTGTTCTCCCTGAAGAAGGTCCAGTCGATCCCCTGGCTGGGGACCTTGACGGGCCGGACGTTGGCGAAGAGGTCCAGCTCCCGGCGCATCGCGACGTTCGCGCTCTCCAGGTTCGGCCAGGGGTCCCCCTTCTTCGGGGTCGTCAGAGGCCCCTTGAGGATGGCGTGGCACCTCTTCAGCTCATCGAGGACTCCGTCGGGGATCGCTTTCATCGCCCTCGCCCTCTCCTCGATAGAGAGGCCGGAGACGTCCGTGATCTCCACCTTCCCTTCCGAGACCTCCGCCTTCAGCATCTGCTCGAGGACTCTCTTCGCCTCGGCGCTGATGTAGGGGCCGATCCCGTCCCCCCCCACCACTCCGATGACGATGGTTTTGATCATAGAGTAGTCGATCCAGTCCTCGGCGGCCTTCATCCGCTCCACCCGGTCCATCTGCTCGACGAGGAGTTCCTCGAAGTGGGCCTTCGCCCTCTCAATAGCCTCTCTTCTTCCGCTCATCAAATCCATCCCTCATCTGAATCTAGCCTCCCCCTTATCCCCCCCTTTTCTATAATTAACCCTACCTCCGGGGCTTGGAGACCCCACCCATCAAAAATATAAACTTCGACATCCCAGGCGAGGCCATGGAAACCCAGGAGATAATATTCTACGTCATAATATTCCTGATAGTCTTCATGATCACCCGGATAATAATCAAGATCAGGCGCGGTTACTGATGGAGTTGAGGTGAAGATGTTTCCACCGGTAATCGCCACCGTCGGCGGAGGAGGCACCAGACTCTATCCCCTCACCCTCGACCAGCCCAAGCCCCTGGTGGACCTCTGCGACACCGCCATCATAGCCACCCTCTTCAGGGTCCTGGCAACCCAGGGGTGCAGGAGGTTCGTCCTGGGGAGCAAGGGGGCGGAGAACACCCTCCCCCTCAACAACTACTTCAAGGCTGGAGAGGGGTTCTTCAAGAGGCTGGGGATCACCGATATCGAGGAGTTCGCCTATCAGCCCCAGTACCCGGACAAGGGAAGCGCGGACTCCCTGAGATACTGCGCGAACTACTTTGACATAAACGAGGATATGCTCGTGGTATCCGGCGACAACGTCATCGACATCAACCTCAAAAACTTCATTAATTTTCATAGAAATAAGGGGGCGGTCCTCACCGTCGCCCTGAAGGAGCTGGGAGGGGGGGAGGAGATATCCCAGTACGGGGTCGCCAAGATCGACGACGATCTGAGGATCAGGGGCTTCGTCGAGAAGCCAGCCCCCGGAAAGGAGCCGAGCAGGATGATCAACACCGCCTTTTACATCTTCTCCCCCGAGATCCGGAAGGTTCTCGCCGATATGGGAGACTCGGCCCGGGACATAGGGGGAGACCTGATCCCCTACCTCACAGAGCAGGGATACCCCGTCTACGGCTATCCGGTGAAAGGATACTGGATAGACATAGGCACCCCCGAAAGGCTTCTTTCGGCGGCGATGGACTTTCTCGGAGGGAAGGTGGAGCACTACGCCTTCAGGAACGAGTACCGTCCAGGTCAGTGGATCAACCCCACTACCCTCAGCCGGATGAAAAAGCACCTGGACTCCGGGGATATCGAGCTCCGGGGGAAGGTCTTCATCGGGAGAAACTGCAACATCGAGAAGGGGGTGATCATCGAAGACTCCCACATCGGCCATACCAGCCTCATCGAGAGGGGTTCGGTGATCAGAAAGAGCATGGTGATGAGCTTCGCCTCCATAAAGAGGGGATCGTACCTGAACAGGACGATCATGGGGAGGCACTCCACCATCGGGACGAAATGCGTCCTCGACGCGGACCAGCCCTTCAACAAGGCCGGGAAGATCCCTGTGGTGGGAGAGAACGTCATCCTCCCCCAGGAGTCGGTGGTGGGGCCGGGGACGAGGGTGGCCCCTCTAAAGTACAGCTACAAGATCCTGGCGACGGGGAAGTTCTCGCAGCTGGGAACCGACGACGAAAATATATATTTCTGCGAGAAGTGAACCTACCAGTAACGCTCCCATCCGCCGGTCTCCAGGGCCCTGACCCTGTACTTTTTGTCGTTCTCGATCAGGAACTTGTGGAGATCTTCTGGGCCCTTGAAGAAGGACTTGTCCCGCAGGTTGTTGTAGATCTCCTCCGAGGTGAATCCCGAGAGCTGACCCTTGCCGTAGACGATCCTCTCGATGGTGTAATACAAGTCGTCGAACTTTCTGAGGCTTCCGGTCCATTCTACCATTATAACCACCTTGGATGGGCGATTCTGGCTTAAATGAATAAGAACGTTTCGTTCCATGAGGTGGATCGTACGATGTTCCATGAGGCGGATCATACCATAGTCGATGAGAGCTCGGGAGCGGAGACCCCCCGGAAGGTCAATGGCCCCCTAGACGCCCTTGCCGAGGTGATCGGATCGTGCCGCCGGTGTCCTCTCTCCGAGGGAAGAACTAAGGCTGTCCCCGGCGAGGGGCCGGCCGGGGCCGAGATCCTCCTGGTTGGCGAAGCTCCGGGGAGGGACGAGGACCGGCTGGGGAGGCCCTTCGTCGGTAGGGCCGGATCGATCCTCGACCGCTGCCTCCTGGATGCAGGGGTCGATAGGTCCCGGATCTACATCACCAACGTCGTCAAATGCAGGCCTCCAGGGAACAGGAGGCCGAATAGGACGGAGGTGGAGGCGTGCCGACCCTACCTACTAGCCCAGTTCGAACTCCTCAGGCCGAAGGTGGTGATCCTGATGGGGAACGCGGCGGCGAGGGCCGTCCTGGACGAGGAGGGGGTAGCCGAACTCCGGGGACGGATCCACCGGGATCGGTTCCTCGTCACCTACCATCCAGCCGCCGTTCTAAGAGATGGAAACCTAAGGGCGGCCCTCGTCACCGACCTTCTCGCAGGAAGGAAGATGGCAGAGGAGTAGATGGGCCAGATGGGCCGGCGGTGATGCCGTTGGCCGGGCCCAAAATCACTCGCCCCGATCGGCGGTGAAGAGGGCCTTCACCTTCGCCGATACCTTGGGGAGGGCCAGAACGAAGATCCTGTCCCCTTCCTTCACCTCCGTCTCCGAGGTGGGGATGATCGGCTGGCTGCCCCGCATGATCATCCCGAGGATCGCACCCTTCGGCATCTTCTCGGCGGCGTTCTTCCCCAGGATCTTCGCCTCCTTCTCGGCCCGAAACTCCAGCACCTCCGTCTCCTCCCTCCCGGCGGAGATCACCTCCTCTCCGCCCCTGATCAGCTTCAGGACGGCGTCGACGGTCACCCTCCCAGGGCTTATGGCGTGGTCGACTCCCACCATCTCGAAGAGGTCGATGTAGTCGCTCCTGTCGACCCTCGCCACGATCTTATCTGCCCCCAGCTGCTTTGCCAACAAAGAGCATAGCAGGTTCTTCTCGTCAAAGCCGGTGACGGAGAAGACAGCGTCCATCGATCCGGCGTTCTCGGCCTTGATGAGGGAGATATCCGTTCCGTCGCCGTTGAGGATCAGGGTCTCGGGGAGCTCCTCCGCCAGCTCCTGGCAGCGGACGTTGTCGATCTCCAACAGCTTCAGGTCGAAGTCCATCTTCTCCAGCCACGTGGCGAGGTAGAAGCCGACAACCCCTCCCCCGACGATCATCACCTTGGAGGAGGCAGTATCCTCATGGATCATCCTCCTCAGCTTCGGCACCGACTTAGAGTCAGAGGTGAGGATCAGTCGGTCCCCGGCCCTGATCGACTCCTCTTTCCTGGCGATGAGAATCTCCTCTCCCCTCTTGATGGCGGCTAGCTTGCAGTTCTCGGGGAGCTCGAGGCTGGCTATCGGCCCCTCCAGGGGGGAGCCCTCGGCGACGGCGAGCTCGATCAGCTCGGCCTTCCCGCCAGCGAGCCTCCGACGTTCGACCATCGACGGGAAGTAGAGGTCCTTGACGATCCGCTCGGCCATCACCAGCTCCGGACAGATCATGAGGCCGATACCGATCTGTTTTCGGTCCTTCATCGGCTGGTCGATGTAGTCGGAGTTGCTGACCCGAGCAATGGTCCTCTCGACGCCCAGGTGGCTTGCGGTGATGCATGTGATGATGTTCACCTCGTCGTTTCCGGTTACGGCGACGACGATGTCCGCGTCCTGGATCCCGGCCTCCATCAGGAGCTGGGCGTTGGCGGCGTTCCCCTGGAGGACCTTGACGTCGATCTCCTCCAGCCGCTCGCAGGCTCTGCTGTTCTGATCGATTACTGTGACGTCATAATCGCCAGATAGCTCGCGTGCCAGGTGGTAACCGACATCGCCAGCCCCGGTGATAAATATGTGCATCAAATCCCTCCGATCCCGTTCCTAACGCCGGGAGCGATGATGAGCGAAGATTAGATCATGCCACCGGGAAAAGGCTTTCGAGTGGAGCGGGCAACTGGGGTCAAGGCCATGCGCCTGGAGGGATGAGGATGGCATCTTTCGAAGATCTCTGCCGGTGGTTTGGAGCGCTGGAGGGGGTAGTGGTGGCCTTCTCGGGGGGGGTGGACAGCTCGGTCCTGGCGGCGGCGGCCAGACTCGCCGCAGGGGATCGAGCCATCGCCGCCATCGTCAAGACGGAGCTATTATCCGCGGCGGACCTGGCGAACGCTCGAAAGGTCGCCTCCGAGATCGGGATCGAGCACGTAATCGTTGAGGCTGAAGTCCTGGACCTCGTGGAGATCTCTGAAAACCTCCCCGATAGATGTCGAATCTGTAAGAGGATGATGGCCAAAAGGCTCCTAGAACTGGCGAGAATTCGGGGGGCGGAGATCGTCGTAGACGGCACCAACGCCTCCGATCGTCTGGAGGATCGGCCTGGCATGAGATCCCTCCTGGAGGCGGGCATCAGGATGCCCCTCCGGGAGGTGGGGGCGACGAAGGAGATGGTCCGAGAGATGGCGACGGCCTTGGGGCTCTCCAACGCCGATCGGCCTTCCAGGTCCTGCCTCGCCCCCAGGATTGAGGGCCCCCTCAGCCCCGAAAGGCTGAGGCGGGTCGAGGCTGCCGAGGAGCTTCTCCCCCTCGGCTGGCGGGTTTTAGATAGGGGAGATCGGCTCGAGGTGGAGGTTCCCGCTGGCTGCAGGCTGACCGAAGAGGCCGTCGCTGGCCTCAAGAGCCTCGGATACCGGGTGATCCTGGATGAAGGATGACGTCCCTCAGAGGGTGGCGGTCTCCGATAAGATCTCCAAACCCCCGGACCAGATCGACGAGGGCTCCGGCCTGATCCTCTAGGCCAGAAACAGCTATTTCTATCATCATGCCGATCATCCGTCAGGATGGAGATTCGAGAGGAAGAGTTCGGAAAGATGATCGGTGGTCGAAAGAGGGTCCTTTACCTCTGCCACAAGAACGCCGACCCGGATGCCTTGGGGGCAGCTTTCTCCCTCCGGGAGGCCTTCGGGGGTGACCTGGCGGCGGTGGAGGGGGTGAGCAAGACCGGAGGAAGCCTCCTGGAGGCGATCGGAGCGGAGGTATTGATCGATCCATCCGTCGAGGAGTACGATCTGGTGGTGGTTGTCGACACGGCGGTGGGGCTTCAGATTGGGGACCTCCCCCTCAAAGATTACGCTGTGATAGATCATCACCAGGAGGGTGACCTGCTGGATGGGGCGATCTTCCAGATCCAGAGGGCCGCCGACTCCACCTCTGAGATCGCCTGGGAGATTTTGGATAAAAGCGGGATCGGCCCGAGCCGGGAGGCGGCCCTCGCCCTTCTGGTGGGGATAATCACCGATACCGGAAGGTTCAAACACGCCCAAGCCTCCTCCTTCCGGACGGTGGCCGAGATCCTGGAGAGGTCGGATCTGGACTACGCCGAGGCCCTGGAGGTCCTCTCTCGGGTCCCGACCGACACTTCGAGGAGGATCGCCCTCCTGCGAGCCGCCTCTCGGGCCGAGATAGAGTGGAAGGGGGAATGGATCGTCGTCACCTCGGAGGTCGGAGCCTTCGAGGGCTCCGCGGCGATGACCCTCGTCGAGATCGGGGCCGACGTCGCCCTCGTCGGGGGAGCCCACGGCGACCTCTGCAGGATCAGCGGTCGGGCGAGGAGGGGCGCCGTCCTCGCCGGCCTTGACCTCTCGGCGATCCTCGAGGAGGTGGGGAGGGCGGCCGGGGGATCCGGGGGCGGCCACCGGGGAGCCGCCGGCCTGGAGGCTCCGGGAACCCCCAAGGAGATCCTAGCCGAAGTCAGGGTTCTGGTCCTGGAGGCCCTGGCAGGGCAGCGGCCCCACGGGGACGGCGATCCCTCCCCTTAAGGCCGTTCTTTTCACCCCTCTATGCCGGGACCGCGGGTCACTTCCTCCACCGCTGGGCCGCCCTCTTCAGCGCCTCGATCCCTGGGAGGAGGTCTCCGGATAGGTAGCTTATCGATGCTCCGCCGCCGGTGCTGACGTGGGAGAACTTGGACTCGAGACCCAGCTCTTCGATGGCGGCGCTGGTGTGCCCTCCGCCGGCGATGGAGAAGCCCGACTCGGTGGCGGCCTTCAGGGTCTCGGTCGTCCCCAGGGCGAACTTCTCGTTCTCGAAGATCCCGGCGGTGCCGTTGAGGACGACGATCTTAGCCTCCCGGATCCTCTTTGAGAAGTCGACTATCGTCTCAAGGCCGATGTCGGCGATCTGGAGATCTTGGGGTACCTTATCCATGGCGACGTCCAGCCTCTCGCCGTCCCTGTCCAGGGCGACGTCGGTGGGAACCACGATCTTTTCGGGGTTCTTCTCCAGGAGGTCTCGGGCGATCGCCACCTGGTCGGAGTAGTCTAGGCCGGCCACAAACTCGCGGTTTTTATCGCCTACGTTGACCCCCGCCGCCATCTGGAAGACGGTGGCTACGACCCCGGTGACAAGGACCTGGTCGACGCCCCCTCGGCGGAAGACGTTCTGGATCACCTTGATCGAGTCGTCGGCCTTCGTCCCGCCGAGGACGAAGATCGAGGGGTGCTCGTTACCCCGGACGCCCTTGTCGAGGGAGTCGATCTCCTTCTCCATCAGCCTACCTGCGGCGCTGGGGAGAAACTCCGTGAAGCCGACGACGGATAGGTGAGAACGGTGGGAGACGGCGAAGGCATCGTTGACGAATAGGTCGAATAGCGGTGAAAGCTTGCGGACCATGTGGCTATTCGCGTGCTCCTCCGGCGATCGGCTGATGTTCTCCTCGGAGTAGAAGCGGGTGTTCTCGAGGAGGATGACGTCACCAGGCCTCATCGCCTTGATCGCCTCTCGGGCGCGGGAGCCGAAGATGTCGTCGACGTAGGCGATCTCGCGGTGGAGGAGCTGGCTGAGCCTTTTGGCGTGGGCCTCCAAGGTGGTGAAGTCCTTCTTGCCCGCCCGGCTCTGGTGGGCCATCAGGACGACCCGAGCCTCCTCTAGGTCGCGCAAGGTCGGGAGGTGGCTTCGAAACCTCTTGTCGTCGAGGATCTTTCCTTTCGGGTCCATGGGGGCGTTCAGGTCGACCCTCACCAGGATCCGCTGGTTCTTGATGGGGAAATCGTCTATCGTGAGATAATCCTTCAACGGACTCCCTCCTTCAGGGGGATTTTTACTATGCTAAGGGTTTATTCAAGATATATATCACCTTTAGCCCCTCTGGGAGGTGGGGGGCGAGAGAGGCCCCCCCCGGCGGGCGCAGCCAGAGAAACGGAGATAAAACTAGCGCGCGAGCTTAAAGCTCTTTGAGGTGACCGGAACGATCGAGGAGAAGGACTCTGAGGGGTGATGGGTGGTCCAGGCCAGAGAGATTCTGCGGATGATCGAGAGGGTCGGGGATGTAAATATCGAGAATAGGGCAATTAAGGGCAATATCGTTTCTCTTCGAATGCTTCAGCCAAATGCAGGCGCAACACCCATTTTTCCGATGTAGCATTTAAAGACAGTATCTTTGATCGCCTCGATGGGTTCTCTACCAAACCATCCACCTCTAAAAACGCTCCATTCCCCGAAGCCCTTTTTTCCCTTCGCAGCCAAACACCTCGCCATGAACCTGAAGCCTATAGGCGTAATCCACTCCCCATACAAGACCAGGGCCGAGGCCCCCTTCCAGGGGAGGCCCTCGGAGGAGGTCAGCGAGGTGGAGGTCTTCGACGAATTTTTGCCTGGCCTTGCGGACGTCGAGGGATGCACCCACCTCTTCCTCCTCTACTGGCTCGACCGGGCCGACCGGAAGGTGCTGAAGGCCTTCCCACCCCACGACGGAAAGGAGCACGGCGTCTTCGCCACTCGTTCGCCGAATCGGCCAAACCCCATCGGCCTCGGGATCGTCGATCTGGTCGGCGTCGCCGGCGGGAGGCTGAGGGTCCGGGGGCTCGACGCCCTGGAGGGCACCCCGCTCCTGGACATCAAGCCGTACTTCTCGGAGGTGGACAGCATCCCCGACGCCTCCGTCGGCTGGAGGAACGGAGGCGAATCGAAGAGGAACGACGGTAGGTGAAGATATGCTGGGTTCGCCGCCGGTGATGGGATCGCCGAAGATACGAAAAATAAGAGGCCAGAGCCGAAAGGCTGCAGGGACAAAGCCTTCCGGTCCAGGATCCGATCAGGCGGCAGCGGCCGTCGGGACAAATATCTGCTGCTTCTTCTCCTGCACCAAGTCTATCCTCCCCATCGGCGGAGGGGAGACGGGAGAACGCGCCTCCAGGTAATCCAGGAGGGCGTCAAAGTCGGAGGCGCCGCCGACCCGATCGACCCCCTCAGCGAAGGTGGCAAACCCGTCCCCCCCTTCGGCGAGGAAGTAGTTGGCCGCCACCCTGTAGATCCCCTCGGGATCCAGGGAGACCCCGTCGATCTTGATGCTGGAGATATCGACCTTATCTCCCGTCGGGGCCGACCTCCTCCAGGCGTAGGTGAAGCCCTCAGAGACCTGGAGGATCCGGTTTCGTCCCGGGGAGGGGTTGTCGAACTGCTCCTCGAGGACTGCCTTGATCTCCTCGCCGGTCAGGTTCATGATGATGAGGATGTTCTCGAAGGGCTGGACGTTGAAGGCCTCCTGGCGGGTCACCTCCCCCGGCCCCTCTCCGCCCCCGACCTGATCGAAGAGGAGGTCGGCTCTAATCCCCCCGGGGTTAGTGAAGGCGACGACAGCGCCATCTCCATTCCGTTTCACCCCGCCTTGGGTGGCTAGGAGCTGAGCATCAGCGATCAGGTTTCCCAGGGCCGATTCGCCCGATTCGGAGGCGTTCCTAGTTATGTCGGCGGTGACGGAACCTACGACCTCGTCGGCCATGGGTCCCATGATTCTTCGGTACTTATCCAGAAGCTCGGATATTGCTGGGTCCGTGGGGACATCTCTCGTCACCGGGACGTTCTTAGCCCTCACCTCGACGACATCGCCGGTCGCCGGGCTGATCACCAGGTCGACGTCCGTTACGAACTTCCCATGAGATCCGGCCTGGGTGACGAGCCTTCCGTCCACCGTCGATATATACGCCTGGTGGCTGTGGCCCGTAATGAAGAGGTCCACCTCTCCGTCGGTCCGGCGGACGATATCCTCTAGAAGCTCCCAGGGCTCCATCTCCTCGTTCGGAAGCCCTGCCGAGAAGCCGCCCTGGTGGAGGAGGACCACGATCGTCTCGACCCCCGCCTCTTTCAGAGCCCCTACGCACCCGTTGATAGCTTCGGCCTCGTCGGTGAACAGGAGCCCCGCCACCCCCCAGGGGACGACAATCGCCGGGGTGCTATTCAACGATACGCCTATGAAGGCCACCGGCACCCCTCCGACTTCCCTGATGGCGTAGGGGGGGAATAAAGTCTCTCCAGTCGTCTCGTCGATGACGTTGGCGGCCAGGTACCTGAAACCAGCCCCTACAAAGCGGTCCCCGTCCTGGCAACCGGCCTCTGGATGGCAGCAGCCCCGCTGCATCCTCAAAAGCTCCTCGGGCCCCTCGTCGAACTCGTGGTTTCCGACGGCGGAGTAATCAAACCCCATCAGGGATAAGGCCTCGATCGTCGGCTCGTCGTGAAAGAGGGCGGAGACTAGGGGGCTTGCTCCTATGTTATCCCCCGCCGAGACGAGGATCGTATCGGGGTTTGTGGCGACGAGCCCCTTTATGATCGTAGATAGATATTCCGCGCCACCCACCTCCACCTGGAAGGGCTCGCATCTGCTGTCATATCCGACGGTCGCCTTCCCCTGGGGCGGCTCCAGCTGGCCGCGGAGATCGTTTATCGCCAGGATCTGGACCTCGAAGGTCTCGTTCCCCGAGGCGTTGGGAGATGATGAGGCCGGGCCCGTCAGCGCAACGCCGATCAGGGCCGATAGACAGAGATATGCGAATAAAGTGCCTGAAGTTCTACATCCGGGATTGAAGGCTGGTAGCGTCAAAACTCCTCCTCAAAAGGTTCGAAGGAGGGCCAACGGATATATCTTTGTATCTTTTTAATTCGTCCCATAGTTTAATGGAGCGTGTCGGATCAATCGAGATAATCCAGGAGGCTTGGCTTCGGTCAGGTCGGGGAGGCCGATCCGGCGGCTCAGGAAGGAAAAGCGTATATATTTCCCATCACTTCAGGTAGCGTCCTTGGAGGCCAGCCTTCAGGGAGAAATCCGCGGTGAGCCATAACCTCATGTTCCAGATGTCATTCCTGCTTCAGCCGAGCTTCTCTGCCGGAGACTTCTCCCTCATCGTCCTCGCCGCCGTTCTAGTCACCATCGCCGCCCGACAGCTTTTCAGGACGAGGGTGATGATCTGGCAGATCATGGTCGCGGGGGCCGTCGTCGTCCTCCTCGCGGGCTCGATCTCCCCGGCCGAGGCCCTCGGGGCGATCAACGTGGACGTGATGCTCTTTCTCTTTGGGATGTTCGTCGTCGGGGTGGCCCTGGAGGAGAGCGGCTACCTCGCCAGCCTCTCTTACCGGCTCCTGAGGCGGGCGAGGAACGTCGACCAGCTCGTCATCGCGATCCTCTTCGGGGCAGGTTTTCTATCCGCCCTCCTGATGAACGACACCCTGGCTATCGTCGGAACACCTCTACTGATCCACATCGCTAGGAAGTACGAGGTCTCCGCCAGGCTCCTCCTCCTCTCCCTCGCCTTCGGGGTGACCATTGGAAGCGTCGCAAGCCCCATCGGAAACCCCCAGAACCTGCTCATCGCCGTCGGCGGGGGGGTCCCAAACCCCTTCGTCACCTTCTTCCGGTATCTTGCCCTCCCGACGGCCATAAACCTCCTCCTCGCCTATGGGGTCTTGAGGCTCCTCTGCGGCGGGGAGTTTGGTCGCCAGACCTTAAACCACATCCAGGAGACAGTGGTCGATCCGGACCTCGCCCTCCTCTCGAAGCTCTCCCTGGTGGTGGTGATGGTCCTGATCGCCTTCAAGATAGTCTCCGTCTCCCTGGGCTTTCCGTCCCCCCTCGGCCTGACGGAGATCGCCCTCTTCTCCGCCCTCCCCATCCTCCTCTGTAGCCCCAGGAGGCTGGAGCTCGTGAGGAAGGTGGATTGGCGAACCCTCGCCTTCTTCGCCTCCATGTTCGTCCTGATGGAGAGCGTCTGGAACTCCGGCCACCTCCAGGCTGCGATGAACGGCTCGGGGTTTGAGGCCACCTCGATCCCGGTGATCCTGGCGACGAGCGCCATCGCGAGCCAGCTGGTATCGAACGTCCCCTTCGTCGCCCTCTACCTCCCCCTCTTATCCACCCTCGACTCCTCGGTGGAGGCGATGATGGCCCTCGCCGCCGGGTCCACCATCGCCGGGAACCTGACGATCATCGGGGCGGCGTCCAACGTCATCATCGTCCAGAACGGCGAGAAGAGGGGGGCGGCCATCACCTTCACCGACTTCATGAAGGTCGGGATCCCCCTGACGGCCGCAAACCTCCTAGTCTACTGGATCTTCCTATCTCTCCTCTGAATCTATATCGATTCTATCGGAGGGACGGGGAGAAACCCGACATGTATTTAGGGGCAGACGGAGGAGTTGGTAGGGGCGATCCGCCTGCCGTCCCACCCTCGCCCGGAGGACCAGCCCAAAAACCACCGGTGGGAGAGGATTCAAAGATCAAGAACGGATTCAAGCTGAAGAGTTGATAACCGATGATGCTCAGATCCTGCATAAAGAAGTATAAGACCGACACCCACCGAGCTTTTTCTCCTGAGGAGACCCTCGAACGGATAGCCCCCAAGATGGAGCTCGCGGGGATCACCAGGGTGGCTGACATCACCAACCTCGACCGGATTGGGATACCGGTCTTCTCCAGCATCAGGCCCGCAGCGGAGAAGGGGGCGATATCCGTCTACAACGGCAAAGGCGCCACCCCAGCCGAGGCGAGGGTCTCGGCGATGATGGAGGGGATAGAGCGGTACTCCGCCGAGGTCCACGATAGGGAGCTCCTGGTGGAGAGCCATTCGAAGGTTCGGGCCGGGGTCGAGGCCGTCGACCCCAGGGACCTCGCCCTCCCCGAGGGGGCGGACCCGGAGAAGCCTATCCCCTGGGTCGCCGGTTACGATCTGATCGGAAAGGAGGAGGTGATGGTCCCGGCGAGCGCCGTCTTCCATCCGCTCTCGAGGGAGTACCCGCAGCTCTTCAGGACGAACACCAACGGCCTCGCCTCGGGGAACGTCCTGGAGGAGGCGGTCTTCCACGGCCTCTCCGAGGTGATCGAGCGGGACGCCTGGTCCCTCGCCGAGGCGGTGAAGAGGACGGGCCCCGTCGTCTCGGAGGTGGAGGACGGCCTCGCCCACTCCCTCCTGGAGAAGTTCGCCCGGGCGGAGGTGGACGTCCGGATCAAGGACATCACCAGCGACATTGGTGTCCCCACCATCGCCGCCGCCTCCGACGACCTGATGCTGAAGGACCCCGCCCTCCTCACCATCGGGATGGGGACCCACACCAACGCCGGAGTGGCCGTCCTCCGCGCCCTGACGGAGGTCGCCCAGTCGAGGCTGACCCAGATCCACGGGGCGAGGGAGGATACGACGACGGCGGACTTCCGGAGGCAGATCGGTTACGAGAGGACGAAGAGGCTGAACCGTCACTGGTTTGAGTCCACCGGGAAGAGGCCCTTTGGGGAGATCAGGTCCCAGGATTCCGACGACTTCCTCGACGACATCAACCTCATGCTGAAACGGCTCGGAGAGGCGGGGCTGGACCGGGCGATCGTCGTCGACCTCACCCGCCCGGAGATCGGCGTCCCGGTGGTCCGGGTCGTCGTCCCGGGCCTTGAGATGAGCGCCATGGACCCGGAGAGGAGGGGGAGGCGGTGGAGAGATGAGGTCAAAAGAAATCGTCGTCTTCCTCGGCCCTAGCCTCGATAGGTCCTCGGCCGAGATGATCCTCCAGGCCGACTACCGTCCACCGGCGGCGAGGGGCGACCTCCTGAGGGCGGTGGAGGAGGGGGCTAGGATAGTAGGGCTGATCGACGGGGTATTCTTCCAGGAGAGCGCCGTCGCCCACAAGGAGGTTCTCCGGGCCCTGGAGATGGGGGTCGCCGTCGTCGGCGCCTCCAGCATGGGGGCGCTCCGGGCGGCGGAGCTCGCGAGATTCGGGATGGAGGGGGTCGGCGAGATCTTCCGTCTCTACCGGGATGGGGTCCTCATCTCCGACGACGAGGTGGCCCTCATCTTCGATCCGATCAGCTACGCCCCCCTATCCGAGCCCCTGGTGAACGTCAGGGAGAACGTCCGGGCCGCCCGGGAGAGGGGGGCGATCGACGCCGTCTCCGCGGAGAAGATCCTGGCGGCGGGATCCTCTCTGTACTTCCCCAAGAGGAGCTACGACAGGATCATCGAGGCGGCGGACCTCGACGGAGGGAACCAGGAGGGCTTTTCGAGTTTTCTCCGCAACGAGAGGAGAGACCTCAAGCGGGAAGACGCCCTCCGGGCCCTGGAGAGGATAAAGGAGATGGCGGAGCGGTCATGCTGATCAGGATAAAGGCCTTTGCCAGGTATAGAGCCCTCCTCGGGGAAGCGTCGGAGGTGGAGCTTTCGGATGGGGCCTTCGTCTCCGACCTTCTGGAGAGCCTCGCCACCCGGTCCTGGGAGCTCCGGGGCCAGATCTTCGACGGCTCTGGAAGGGTCCGGGAGGACGTGAACGTCATGGTCAACGGGAGGCACTTCCTATCCCTGGCAGGGCCAGCGACGCCTCTGGCGGAGGGGGACGAGGTCGCCCTCTTCCCGGCGGTGGTGGGGGGCTGAAGGGGGCCGTCCCATCATCCATCAGGGAGGAGTGAGAGTTGGAGGACGGTACTAGGTACGACCGGCAGATCCCCCTCTTCGGGGAGGAGGGGCAGAGGAGGCTGGCGAGGTCAACGGCCCTGGTAGTCGGGGCGGGGGGGCTCGGCTCCGCCGTCTCGGTCTATCTGGCCACTGCAGGGGTGGGGAGGATCGTCGTCGTCGACGGCGACGTCGTCGAGGTGAGCAACCTCAACCGGCAGATCCTCCACTGGCAGGAGGACCTCGGCCGTCCCAAGGCCGCCTCGGCGGCCGATACCCTCCGGGGGCTGAACCCCGAGGTAGAGGTGGAGGCGGTCCCCCTATTCGCCGACGAGGATAACCTGGAGGAGCTGGTGGCCGGGTCCGACGCGGTGGTGGACGCCCTCGACAACTTCGACACCAGGCACCTCCTCAACGGGTCGGCCCTGGCCGCAGGCGTCCCCCTATTCCACGGGGCGATCTCCGGCCTCGACGGCCAGGCGACGACGATCGTCCCCGGAATGACGCCATGCCTCCGATGCATCTTCCCCCGGCCGCCGCCGAAGGAGCAGGTACCAGCCCTCGGCGCCACCTGTGGGGTGATCGGCTCGATCCAGGCGACGGAGGTAGTAAAGCACCTGACGGGGTTGGGGGCGTCCCTGGCGGGGAGGCTCCTCCTCTGGGACGGCTACCGGGGGAGGTGCGACGAGATCCCCCTGGAGAGGAACCCCGGCTGCCCGGACTGCGGCCGGGGAAGAGAGCTTTAAGTAGCTCCGGGGCCGATGGAGGGCCATGGAGAGTTCTGGTGAAGTATCGCCCGGGAGGAGGCGGGCCCTCATCCTCCTCGGCTGCCCCGAGGTCCCCGTCCAGACCAGCATCGCCCTCTACCTCGCCTTTCGGCTGAGGGAGAGGGGGGACGAGGTGGTGGTGGCGGGGACCGGCGCCGCCCTCAAGCTGACGAAGCTCGCTGACCCCCGGGGCCACTACCTCGGGGAGACGATGAACATCGACCGGTGCATCGCCTCCATATCGGAAGGGAAGGCCGACTTCGACCAGTGCTTCGCCTTCGCCCACAGCGACGCCGGGATAACCTACGCCGGGACGATCGGCTACATCTCCAGGGCCGAGCTCTTCGTCCTGATCTTCGGGAGGTCCGCCGAGGAGCTGGCTGAGACGGTGGAGTTCGACTGCAGAAAGCTCGTCGCCAAGGCCGTCCACGACCCCCTGCCGCTGAAGAGGCTTTTAGATGAGGTGATCTGATTGGGCTGCCTAGAGGAGATGAAGTATGAAGTCCTCCTATCCCAGTGCTCCTTCAAAGAGGCGAGAGAATACATAAAGAAGAACTTCAATGAGATTGTCGAGGTCCCTCCGGGGTACAGGCTCCTGAACGTCCATCTGATCGGGGTCCCTCCCCTCCTCATCGGGATCGATGGGGATAGGGTGATCTTCCCCTATACGAAGCCCTGCTACGGAACCTTCGTCCTGCAGGTGGAGGCGTTGGACGAGATCGGGAGGCTGAGGTCGAAGAGATGAGGGTGGTGGTGAGGGCCTTCGCCAGGTTTCGAGAGATGGCGGGGGAGGAGGCGACCCTCGAACTCCCGGAGGGGTCCACCCTCGCCGACCTTCTGGAAGAGGTCGTCTCCTCCCATCCCGGCCTGAAGAAAGCCTTATCCGGGCCGGACGGGCCGATCGGCGGGAGGGCGATGGTCCTTCTGAACCGGCGGGGCGCAGACCCCTCCGACGTCCTGGAGGAGGGGGACGAGGTGGCGATCCTCCCCCCCTTCTCCGGAGGATGAGATTCTCGCGGCCCCATGGTGAGGTCTTATGGCGATTGAGATAACCGACCGGGAGTTCTCCATCGAGGATCTGGTGGCCGGAGCGAAGCGGCCCGACGCCGGGGCGGTCGTCGCCTTCCTCGGGACCGTCAGGGACGACGGGATATCCGGGGTCGAGGTGGAGGCCTACCGGGAGGTGGCAGAGGAGGAGCTGGCGAGGATCCGGGACGAGGCGATGGCGACCTTTGACCTCAAGTCCGTCGACGTCGTCCACAGGGTCGGGAGCCTCGGAGTGGGAGAGGCTATCGTCCTCATCGTCGCCACCGCACCCCACCGGCAGGCCGCCTTCCGGGGATGCGAGTTTGTCCTGGAGGAGATAAAGAGACGGGCTCCGATCTGGAAGAAGGAGATCAGATCAGACGGCGGCGAGAGGTGGATCTGAAAAGTCGAAACCGTCTCCTGCCTTCAGGAGGCGATCGCCTCCACGAGACCCCACCCCAGCGTCAGACTATGGGAACGAGGCGGATGTTCCCCCTCTCGTCTCTGACCATGTAGTGGGGCTCCGTCCGGGGTATCAGGCCGTAGAGGCAGAGCCCCCCGTTCAGCTCTTTGATGACGAAGTAGGTATCGGCGATGTGGGAGGTCATCCGGATGCTCTTCTGCCCTGACTTCACCACCACCACGTTGACGTCGCTCGTCTCCTTCCACTTCTGGAACATCCGGCTGGTGGAGTTGAGCATCCTCTCGTAGCCGAAGGCGAACTCCATCGAGTCGAGCCCCAGGATGTTGAGGATCGGCCTGCCCGTCCTCTCTCGGAGGGAGTCCCAGTGTTTGAAGAGGGTCTCATACCACTGGTCCCGGTCGCCCCCCGGCTCCAGGACCATCACGTTCGATGGGACGAAGACGTCCCTGGGGGCGAGCTGGTAGCCGATGCTCGGAACGATGTGGACCGCCCTCCCGTTCTTGACGGAGTTGGACGCTAGAGCCGTCAGGACCTGGTAGTACCTCTTGCCGACGCCGTGATCGATCTCCAGGACGTTGCAGGAGCCGAAGTTGAGCCCCCCCGTGATGCCGTCGAAGTCGCCGATCCCGGTGGAGATGGAGTCTTCTCGGGGGTCTGATATCCTGTCCAGGTCGCAGACGATCCCGATCTTGGGGCTGACGTTCTCGAGGGCGGGCTCGAAGTAGCAGAACCTTCCGTCGTGGAGGGTGCAGGTGTATATCTTCTGCTTGATCTCCACCCCCCTCAGCTTGTCCAGCCTGATCTCCCGGGAGTACCTGGTGGTCATCCCCTCGGGGCGGTTCTCGCCGGAGAGGGGGGCTGCCATCCTGACGTTCTTGAGGGTGACGACGCCGTCGACGATGTAGTCGAGGGGCAGAAGATCTGCCGACTCGCTGACGAAGATCAGGTGGATCCCCATGTCCCGGGCGAACTCGCAGATGTTCTGCTCGAGGCTGTGCTGGGCATCTCCGAGGGTGGCAGCGGTGTAGTTTATGATGGCGTCCCAGCTGTCGATGACTATCATAGGGTCGTCCATGTCCCCGGCCTGGTCGAGGAAGGTCTTGAAGAAGTAGAGGACCGTTTCGTAGCTGGACCCCTCCCGGCCCACGTTCCTGAGGCTCTCGAGGAGCATCTTCTGGGTGGCGTTGACGACGTTGGTGGTGGGGATGATCTCGCCGATCCAGGGGAACATGGCGTAGACCCGGCTGGGATTGACCCGGGTGGAGATGTACATTCCGTTCTCCCTCTCGCAGACGGAGCACATGATCTCCAGGGCCAGGGTCGTCTTCCCGGTTCCGGGCATCCCCTTGATGAGGAGGGTCTGCCCCTCCTCCACCCGGAAGAAGTCGTGGATCTCAGAAGGTATCCGCATAACTCGAATCCACCGTCTTTAACCCTCTCTGATATCCCGTATCTTATATAAGGCTAATTTCGGGTCTTCCCACTCGCGCTTTTCAATGGCGACCCCCCCACTTTCGGAGCTATGGGGTCTCCACCTTTTTGAGATTCTTCTTCATCAGGTCCACGAGGGCGTCGACCTTATCGGCCCTGACCTTGAAGGAGAAGGAGATGGTGACATCTTCGGAGATCTCCTCGAGGCGGGCTATGATCGATAAATTTATGGGAGCCTCGGAGGCTCCTCCGCCCCTCATCAGGGCCGCCTCGAACTCCTTCAGCCCCTCGAGATCCTCTCCGGCCCTTCCGAGATCTTCTGGCCTCTTTGTCCTCCTCCAGAGCTTGGAGGGGCCCACCTCTACAAATTCGCATTTTCCTTCGGACTTGAGGACTGAGAGGTACTTTATGGCTGTCGTCTTGCTGACCCCCGCCTGCTTCGCTACGTCCACGGTCGTCAGCCCAACTTCAGAATCCTCAATCGCCTGGAGGATCCGCTCCTCGTAAGATGCCATCTATCTCTCATCCTCTGCACCGGCGACCCCATGGGGCCATCCCACGCCGGATCTGCAGAACTTTCCCAATTAATCTTCAAGTGCTCCCTTTTTGTATATAAGCCTCTTGTTGAGATGGCTATAATTCGGTTGAGCGACGACGGTTTATAGCATTTCAACCATGGAGTCCTGGGGCGGGAGGATGGGCGGCGAACATCCAGACATTTCAGATGAAGAATCCGGGGCGGAGGGGGTGAAAGGCGTCTGTGTCGAAGGCGGGGGGCCTTCAGGCCTTGAGAACTGGCCGCCCATCAGGGGGGATTACAGCCTCGGAGACCCCCGATCGAGGATCGCAGTGGTTACCCTGGCAAGCTCCCTTCGGGCTCCTGGGGCGGCCATCTGGGGCCCCTGCAAGACCGAGAACCTCGGGGTCGAGAAGGTGGTCGCAAACCTCATCGCAAACTCGAACATCCGGTTCCTCCTCGTCTGCGGCGAGGAGTCGAAGGGCCACCTCCCCGGCGACTCCATCCTCGCCCTCCACCGAAACGGGATCGACGACGACGGGAGGATCTCTGGGTCGAGGGGGGCGATCCCCTTCATCGAGAACCTCTCGGCAGCGGCGATCGGAAGGTTCCAGCGGCAGGTGGAGGTGATCGACCGGATCGGGCTCGTCGACGAGGGCGAGATCGAGAGGATCGTCCTGGAACTCCGGTTCCTTTCAGAGCCCTTCCCCGAGCCACCTATGGAGGTGGTCAAGAGGAGGGCGAGGCGGGGGATGGACGAGGCGTCCAGAGGGGACGCCACCTTCGGCGGGGGTGCCTATCTCGACGGTTCCGCCTGGGTCGTGGCGGAGGCGAAAGACGGCGCAGCCCCATCTTAGATGGCGACCGATCCAATCATCTGAAGGAGAACGAAGTTTTTATAATGTGGGGCGAGACCAATTCCATTTTAGGCTAGCCGGGAATAGAGGGCATTTGGGCGGTCTTGGGCCGCGGACTATCTGAGGGCTGGACCTTTCGTCCCCGAGGTGGCTGAGTGATATGGCAGAAGACAGGTTTACTGAGGGCATCTTCCTGATGCACACGGACAGGTTCGAGGAGGCGGTGGAGTTCTTCAAGGAGATCGTCGAGGCCGACCCCTCCGACGTCGGGGGGTGGTACAAGCTGGCGGTGGCCTACCTGGGGGCGGGGAGGCTCGACGAGGGGCGGGCCAGCGCCGAGCGGGCCTTCGAACTCCGCCCCGACGATCCGGAGATCCTGGACCTCCTCGGAGGGATATCCTCCCTCAAGAACGACGACGAGGGGGCCCTGGAGTACTTCGATAGGGCCATCGAGGCAAAGCCCGACGACCTTCGGGGCTGGATTTCGAAGATCATGACCCTCCGGAACCTCGACCGGGTCGAGGAGGCGAAGGACGCTTATCGTTCGGGCGTAAAACAGGCTCCGGCCCTCCGAGACCCCGAGGATTGGAACGACCTCGCAGGGGCGATCTTCGACCGGGGAGACTGGCAGGCGACGATCGAATTCCTAGACTTCCTCCTGGAGCTAGAGCCGGAGGAGCCGAGCTACAAGTTCAACAAGCTCGGGCCCCTCTCGAAGCTGAAGAGGTACGACGCCGTCGCCGACCTCGCCGAGGAGCTCGTCGAGGCGATGCCCGACTTCGTCCCCGGCTGGATGGTGAAGGGTATCGCCCTCATCGGCCTTGAGAGGTACGAGGAGGCGGTAGAGGCCTTCGACCGGGCGATCCTCCTCGACCCCACAGGCAATGAGGCCCGGGAGATGAGAGAGAGGACTCTGGAGTACCTTAAAGAGGCGAAGAGGGGTTGAGAGGTCGGAGGCGCTAAAATGAATCGAGCCCCGGTGACGCCATGACGAGACCTGCCCAATCTTTTGAACCGTCTACCAGGCCAGAGTTTGCCATCGCCTCCGACTTCGAGCCGAAGGGATCCCAGCCCGAGGCGATCGATAAGCTCGTCCGCGGCCTTGAATCCGGCCAGCGCCTCCAAACCCTCCTCGGGGTCACCGGCTCGGGGAAGACCTACACCATAGCGAAGGTCATCGACGCCGTCAAAAAGCCGACCCTGGTCATCGCCCACAACAAGACCCTGGCGGCCCAGCTCTACAATGAGTTTCGAGAGTTCTTCCCCGAGAACCGGGTCGAGTACTTCGTCTCCTACTACGACTACTACCAGCCCGAGTCCTACATCCCGGCAAAAGACCAGTACATCGAGAAGGACGCCACCATCAACCCCAAGATCGAGCAGATGCGGCTTGCGGCGACAGCATCCCTATTGTCGCGAAAAGACGTCATCGTCGTCGCCTCCGTCTCCTGCATCTACGGCCTCGGAAATCCTGAGAACTTCATGAAGATGGGCTTTGAGCTGAAGGTCGGCGACCGCGTATCCCGGCGGGAGATCCTGGAGCGGCTCGTCTCGATCCAGTACGAGAGAAACGAGATGGAGCTCGCGCCGGGCCGATTCCGGGCGAAGGGGGAGACGATCGACCTCGTCCCCGGCTACTTCAACAACATCGTTCGGGTGGAACTATTCGGCGACGAGGTGGAGCGGATATCCGAGATCGACCGGCAGACCGGCGCCCGTCGCGAGGATATGAGGTACTTCTACGTCTACCCCGCCCGCCACTACGTCATCCCCGAGGAGGAGCAGAAGGGGGCGATCGAGTCGATCCTGGCGGAGCTGGAGGATAGGTTGCCGGAGCTTGGGATGCTGGAGGCTCACCGCCTGAAACAGAGGACCCTTTACGACATCGAGATGATCGGCGAGACCGGAAGCTGCAAGGGGATCGAGAACTACTCCCGCCACTTCGACGGCAGGCGGCCTGGGGAACCACCCTACTGCCTCCTCGACTACTTCCCCGACGACTTCCTCCTCGTCATCGACGAGAGCCACCAGACGATCCCCCAGCTCCGGGCCATGTACAAGGGCGACCGGTCCAGGAAGAAGAGCCTCGTCGACTACGGTTTTAGATTACCAAGCGCCTTCGACAACCGGCCCCTGAGGTTCGAGGAGTTCGAGCGGTTCATGAGACGGGTCATCTTCGTCTCGGCGACCCCCGGCCCCTACGAGCTGGAGAGGTCCAGCCAAATAGTCGAGCAGATCATCAGGCCGACGGGGCTCTTGGACCCGATAGTCGAGGTCCGGCCCGTCGAGGGGCAGGTCCGGGACGTGATGCTGGAGATAGAACGGGTGGTCGCCGTTGGGGATCGCGCCCTGGTGACGACCCTGACGAAGAAGCTCGCAGAAGAGCTGACCGATTTTCTCGCGAAGAACGGGATCCGCGCCCGCTACCTCCACTCCGAGATCCAGACGATCGAGAGGACCGAGATCATCCGCGAACTCCGGCTGGGCAAGTTCGACGTCCTCGTCGGGATCAACCTCCTCCGGGAGGGGCTCGACATCCCCGAGGTCGGCTTCATCGGGATCTTGGACGCCGACAAGGAGGGTTTCCTCCGGGACGAGAGGAGCCTCATCCAGACCATCGGCCGGGCGTCGCGGAACGCCAGCTCCCGGGTCGTCCTCTACGCCGACCGGATGACCGACTCCGTCCGGTCTGCCGTCGAGAAGACCGAGGAGAGGCGGGCCCTCCAGATGCGGTATAACCGGGACCACGGGATCGTCCCTGCGACGATCATAAAGCCGATCCGGGAGAAGGAGGTCGAGATCACCGACACCCGGCACATACCGAAGTCCGATATCCCGAACGTGGTGATCGAGCTGGAGGCCGAGATGAGGGCGGCGGCTGACGCCCTCGACTTCGAGCGGGCTATTCAGCTGAGGGAGACGATAAAGAAGCTGGAGAAGGATTTGAGAGAGAAGGAGATGAAGGTGGCGTTAAGGGCCGATCCTGAAGGTCCGTGACCGGCCCTACGCCCAAGCTGATCTACTTCAGCTCGTACAGGATCTTCATCGCCTTGGTGAAGGGGGGCATCCCCGACGTCAGAAGAACGACCCTCAGGACGTCGACGATCTCGTCCTTGGTGACCCCGAACTCCTTTTTGGCGCTCATCATCTGCTTCATCGTCGCCCTCTCGTCGGAGGAGGAGGCGGCGATCCCCAGGGCGATCAGCTTCTGGGTTTTGTAGTCGAGAACCTTTCCGGTGTACGTCGCCTCGTTGAGGCCGACGATCGCCTCGTAGAGGTCGGGGTAATCCTTCTTGACGCCGACCATCCCTTCGCCGAAGAAAACCTCTTCTTTCATCTTTGAGCCTCCTGCATAATCTCTGCCCTCTTATATTTTATAGCTTTCTCCGGCGCTACGTCTGATCTTCCGTCCCAGTCCCAGAGGACGAGATGGGACCGGGCGGAAGAAGGGGAGGAAAATTTAACCCCCTCCCTTCGCCGTTGGCCTCGCCGGGATCCGCGACCGCCTAGATGGCGCCCTCACCTTCGGCGTCGCTCTTTTCGTCAACTCCTTCGGCGGGGCCTTCCCGGTCCTTCAGGGCCCCCGCCCCAGGCCGGGGGTACCTCATGGGGTCCCGGAAGAGGTACCTCGTCATGGCTATCTGCTCCGAGGTGCCGAGGAGGAGAAGGACGTCTCCGGCCTCGATCTCCGTCTCCTTGACGGGGTTGAGGATGTTCCCCGAGTCCCGGAGGATCCCGATGACGTTCACCCCCAGCTTCTTTCGCAGCTCCAGCTCCGCTAGAGCCTTACCAGAGGCCGGAGCCTTCTCCTCGACCTTGACGGTGACGACCTCGACGTTGGGGAGGTACCGCCTCAGGTCCGAGATCTTCGACGGCTCGATCTCAGCGTTCAGGAACATGTCGTAGCCGAGGGACCGGACCTCTACGATCATCTTCTCGATCTCGGTCCTGGGGACGAGGTACTTGGCGAGGACCCTGGAGAAGATCCCCACCGAGGTCTCAAACTCCTCGGGTACGACCTCGTCCGCCCCCAGGTCGTAGAGGGGACCCGCCTCGGCGAGGTGGCGGACCCGGGCCATGATGTAGACCTTGGGGTTGATCCTCCTCGCCAGCTCGACGATCCTCCGGGTCGCCATCTCGTCGGAGACGGCGACGACGACGACCCTCGCCGTATCGACGTCGGCGTGCCGGAGGACTATCTCCTGGGTGGCATCGCCGTAGTGGATCGGCACTCCATTCGTCCTCTCCCCCCTCACCTTCTCGGGGTTCATCTCCAGGACCATGTAGGAGAGATCTCCGACCTTGGCTGCCCTCGCCAGGGTCCTTCCGACGAAGCCGTAGCCGACGATCACGAGGTGGTTCTCCCTCTTCTCAGGGATCGCCGCAAAGGGGAGGCCCGACCTCAGCTTCTCCGGGATGGGAAGGAGGTAGAGGAGGTCTGCGGCCTTCGGCGAGGCGGCGATGACGAAGGGGGTTGCCGCCATCGTCAGAATCGAGAGCGCCAGAAATAGCTGGTACTCGCCCCGGCCCATGATCCCGGATTCGACCCCGGTCTTAGAGAGGATGAAGGAGAACTCTCCGATCTGGGCGAGGGCGAGCCCCGCCAGGACCCCCGTCCTGACGGGGTAGCCGAGGAGGACGGAGACCCCCCCGGCGACGACGGCCTTCACCAGAATGACCCCCAGCGCCGCCGCCGCCACCAGCTCGAAATTTTCTACGAAGAAGCCGGCATCCAGGAGCATCCCGATGGAGACGAAGAAGAAGCTGGTGAAGACGTCCTTGAAGGGGATGACGTTCCCCAGAGCCTGGTAGCTGTAATCCGACTCAGAGATGATCAGCCCCGCGAGGAACGCTCCCAGGGCGAGGGAGAGGCCGGCGGAGTAGGAGACCCAGGCGACGGCGAGGCAGATGAGGATCACCGTCAGGAGGAATAGCTCGCTCGACCGGAGGCGGACGACCTGGTAGAGGAGGGCAGGGACGAAAAGCTTCGCGCTCACTATCACCAGGACGACTATTCCGACGCCCTTCGCCAGCATCGTCAGGAGGGCTATCGATAGGCCCGTCGACTCCTCCGCCGCCAGGAGGGGGACGAAGAGCATCATGGGGACGACGGCGATGTCCTGAAAGATCAGCATCCCCAGGGTGTTTCCGCCGTGGGGGGTGTCCACCTCATCCCGATCCTGGAGGATCTTGAGGACCACCGCCGTGCTGCTGAGGGCGATGAGAAATCCAGCGAAGATCGATTCGTTGACGGGCAGCCCCAATTCGATGCCGATGAGGGTGGTCGCAAGAAGGGTTATGGCGACCTGGAGGGGCCCCCCCACCAGGGCCGCCCGTCTGATCCGCAGAAGCCTCTCGAAGGAGAACTCGATCCCGATGGCGAAGAGGAGGAGGACCACCCCCACTTCGGCGAGGAACTCGATCTGTTCCACCTCGTGGACGAGCCGGAGGCCGTGGGGGCCGGCGACGATCCCCGTCACCAGGAACCCCACCACCACCGGGACCCGGAGCCTCGCCCCGATGAAGATGGCGATGATCGAGATGAGGAAGATGACGATGATGTCGTTGAGGAGGTGTATGGGCATCCCTCAGCCCATCATCATCATCCCCAGTTAAAGCTTAGGGTCGGAGGACGACAGGAACTGGAGAATGAAGTGAAAACGAGTACCACCAACAGCCCGATGACGCCGCCCCCGCAGGAGGGCGCCGACCGGGGCAGGCGACGGGGTCGCCTACAAAATCGAAGGTCAGCGGCCGCCGAAGCGGTCCGCCGTTGATAATCGATTATACGCAGCCGTCGAGGAGCCTCTTTCTTCCACCGCGCTTCTCGCTCGGCTTAATCGGTTCCACCTTTGCTACCTCTTCCTCTTTCTTCTCCTTCTTCTTCTCTTCCGCCATCGAAATCACCTCTGTCATTAATTCGGCTGTACTCGTTTATTAAACTTTCCGATACCGTGGCCATCCTTTTTCGATCCTGAGGATGGGATAATCTCAGGCCATCCCAAAAGGTCGATTCTGGGTTTTAGATCCCGCCTCTATGCCGGCGATGGGGACAGATATCAGATCCGGCCTCTAGATCGCTATAAAAAATTGGCTGATGTCTCAGGGACGATCCAGGAGGAAGGCCTCATCTCCGCAACAGGTCCTTTACCACGCAGGTCGGATCCTCCCCGCAAACGTCTCCGCAGTAGTAACGAGCCTTCTGCCGACATCCGCCGCAGACGTCTAAGTATTCGCATTCGCCGCAGGCTCCCTTGAGCCTAGACCTTATATCCCTCAGAGCCAAGAGCTCCGGGGAGGGATCGTCGATCCAGATCTCCTTGAAGCTCCTATCCCGGACGTTCCCGACGACCACCTCGGGCATGAAGTGGCAGGGGAGGACGTCCCCCCGATGGTTTATGTTGGCGACCTTCACCCCGGCGGTGCACCCTCCGGCGTTCAGAAGGAGCTGGCGGACCCGCTCCCGCCTCTCCGGCTCCTCCTTCAGCATCTCCAGGAGGTACGCCCCGTCCATGGGGGAGTCGGTGGAGAGGATCTCTATCTCCCGGTCCTTCAGCTCGACCGCCGCCTCCGCCAGGAACCTGATGACGCTCCGCCTCTCCTCGGGGGAGACGTCCCGGTCGGAGATCTCCGCCCCCCTCCCCACGGGGACGAGGTGGTAGAGGCAGAACCTCGGGACCCCCAGCTCCAGGGCGAGGTCGAGGAGGGCGGGGACCTCGTGCCAGTTATCCTTGGTGAGGGTGACCCTCAGGCCGGTCTTGAGGCCGGCGTCCCGGGCGTTCACGAGGCCGTCGATCGCCCTATCGTAGGCGCCCTTCACGCCCCGGAATCTGTCGTGGGCCTCGGGCCTGCAGGAGTCGAGGGAGACCCCGACGTACCTGATCTCCGCCTCTTTGAGAAGGCGTGCCACCTCCGGAGTGATGAGGGTCCCGTTCGTCGAGATGACCGTCCGCAAGCCTATCTCTTTGGCATGAAATGCGTAGGCATAGAAGTTCCTGCTCAGGAGGGGTTCCCCTCCGGTGAGGATCAGCATCGGCATCTTGAGAGCCGCGAGCTCGTCGATGAGCCTTATCCCCTCTTCGAGCCTCAGCTCCTCCGCCGCGGCTTCCGTGGCGTCGATGTAGCAGTGGTCACAATTGAGGTTGCAGTGGCGGGTGATGTTCCACATCACCACCGGCTTCTTCTCTCCTGAGAACCTGATCATCTCGTCGGGGACGGGCCCTTCCCTCCCTTCAGCGGCCCTGATCGAGTCCCAGACCGTCGCCTGGTCTGCCAGGGCCTTGGAGAATATTATCATCCTCTCCTCCTCAGCTCTTCCAGCATGGCTCTGAAGGTGTACCTCTCCGGCATCACGTCCACCCTCACCCCCAAATCCTCCAGAACCGCCCTGGTGGGGGGGCCGATCGCCGCCACCTTCGCCTCGGAAAGCCTCCCCCGGAGGCGGCCCTCGGCGCCGAGCTCCTTCGCCCTCGCGAGGATGTTCCTGGCCGTGGAGCCGCTGGTGAAGGCGAAGACGTCCGGGGTCCCCCGGAGGATCAGCCAGTCCAGTTTTGGGTCGCCGGAGGGGGCGATGTCGTAGAGGTGGACCTCGTCCACCTCGACCCCAGCCTCTTCGAGGATCTCCACCAGCTCGGGGCTTCCCTTGGCGCTCCGGAGGAGGAGGACTCTTTTGAACCGGGGCGCCAGGGCGAGGGCGAGACCCCGGGAGCTGAAGCTCTCGGGAACGATGGACGCCGAGAGCCCCCGCTCTGCCAGAGCCTCCTCCGTCCGGGGGCCGATGGTGGCGAGGACCGACCTCCTCAGAGGGGCCGCCAGCCTATCGTCCCGGAGGGCGATCTCCGCCCCGGTGGCGCTGGTGAAGACGACGCAGTCGGCCGCCTCGATCCTCTTGGGGAGGTCTGCCGGGAGGGGCAGCTCAGAGAAGGATATCGAGGGGGCGAGGATCGGCCTGAAGCCGAGGGATCGAGCGATCCTCTCGGACTCCTCCCCCCGATTGTCCGGCCTCAGGATGGCGATCGTAGGCTGCCTCAGCCTCTCCGATAGGGCTACCACCTCCCCCACCACCAGGATCGCCGGGGCCTGGACTTCTTGCTCTTTCGCCCTCTCGACGATCTCGCCGAGGGTTTCGACGACGACCCTCTCCTTGGGGCTCCATCCCCTCTCGATGAGGGCGGCCGGGGTCTTTGGGTCGCGGCCACCCCGAAGGAGGGCGGAGACGTTCTCTGCGAGCCTAGAGACCCCCATCAAGACGACGATGGTTCCCCCGACCCGGGCCAGGGCCTCCCAGTCCAGCTCATCCTCCTTCCCCGGTTCCTCGTGGCCGGTGACGACGGTGAAGGCCGTGGCGACAGACCGGTGGGTGACGGGGATCCCCGCCCCCGCCGGGACGGATATAGCCGAGGTGACCCCCGGAACGACCTCGAAGGGCACCTTCGCCGCGGCGAGGGCGAGCCCCTCCTCTCCACCCCTCCCGAAGACGAAAGGATCGCCCCCCTTCAGTCGTACGACGATCTTCCCCTCCCTCCCTTTCTCCACCAGGAGGGCGTTGATCTCCTCTTGGGTGAGCTTGTGGCGGCCGGGAAGCTTCCCGACGTCGATCATCTCCGCTCCCTCGCCAGCCCATCCGAGGATCTCGGGGGAGAGGAGCCGGTCGAAGAGGATAACATCGGCCTCTTCGAGGAGCCGCCTCGCCTTCAGCGTCAAGAGCTCCGGGTCGCCGGGTCCGGCGCCGACGAGCCATACCTTCCCGCATTCAGTCCGATCCAACTTCCCTCACCGCCTCTTCTGCCAGATCCCGTCCGCCCATCGCCACCAGCCTTCTGGAGAGCTCTCTTGCCCCCCTAAGGTGGTCGGCGGACGATATCGGTTCATCCACCCTCACATACCTCGATCCGTCGAGGGATAAGACCTCCGCCATGACCGAGATCTCCTCCCCATCAAGCCTGGCGAAGGCGGCCATGGGGACGACGCAGGAGCCGCCGATCTCCTCCAGGATAACCCGCTCGCACTCCGCCTCCTTCCTCGTCGGGGGGTGGTCGATCTCGTGGACAAGCTCCTCTGCCCTCCCTTCCGTCGCCACCACGGCGATCGCCCCCTGGTTTGCGGAGGGGACGAACCTCTCGGGGTCCAAGACGGCGTAGCTGGGATGATAGCCCATCCTCTCGATCCCCGCCAGGGCGAGGACTATCGCCCGATACCTTCCCTCTTCGAGCTTCCGGAGCCTCGTCTCCAGGTTACCTCGGAGGGATTCGATTACGAGGTCGGGCCTCGCCCTCCGCAGCTGCGCCGCCCTCCTCATGCTGCAGGTTCCGACGACCGCTCCTTCCTCCAGCCCGTCGATGGAGACGCCGTCGTCACTCACCAGGACGTCCAGGGGAGAGTCCCTTGGAAGGATGGCTCCGATGACGAGCCCATCGGGCCTCTTGGATGGGAGGTCCTTCATGCTATGGACGGCGACGTCGATCTCGCCTGCCAGCATCAGGTCGTCGATCTCCTTGACGAAGAGCCCCCTCCCCGAGACCCGATGGAGAGGCAGGTCCAGGACGTGGTCTCCCTTAGTCTTGACGACCTTGAGCTCGGTTCCGATCCCCATCCCCTCCAGAAGGGTGATGGCGGTCCTCGTCTGCCGCAGAGCCAGAGGGCTTCCGCGGCTTCCCACGATCAGCCTAACAGGTTTGACTGGTAAGCCTCCAGGGTCTCGTTTATAATATCGTCGGTGTGAGCGGCGGATAAGAAGTTCGTCTCATACTGGCTGGGGGGGAGAAATACGCCGGATTTCAGCATCCTCCGGAAGAAGGCGAGGTATCCCTCCTTGTCGCAGTTCAGAGCCTCGACGTAGTTCTTTGGAGCATCGCCGAAGAAGATCTTGAAGATGGAGGCCGTCCCCACCACCGAGTAGCCTAGGCCCAGATCCTCGACGATCTGAGCCAGGGCCTTCCGGAGATCGTCCCCCGTGGAGTTCAGCCTCTCCAGGGTCCTCTCCTCCTCCAGGACGTCGAGGGTCGCCATCCCGGCGGCAAGAGAGACGGGGCTGCCGTTGAAGGTCCCCGCCTGGTATATCCCGCCGCTGGGGGCGACCATCTCCATCAGCTCACGCCTCCCGCCCACGACCCCAATGGGAAAGCCACCACCGATGATCTTCCCCAGGGTCGTCATATCCGGGACGACGCCGTACCGGGCCTGAGCGCCGCCGAGGCTGAGCCGGAATCCGGTGATCACCTCGTCGAAGATGAGGAGGACGCCGTGCTCCCTTGTGAGCCTTCTCATCCCCTCCAGGTAGCCCGGCTCGGGGAGGACGGGGCCGATGTTTCCCAGGACCGGCTCCATGATCACCGCCGCCACCTCGCCGTCGAACCCCGACAGGGCAGCCTCGATCGCCGCGAGGTCGTTGTACGGGACCTGGATCGTATTTTTGGCCGTGTCCCTCGGCACCCCCAGGGAGTCGGGAACTCCCAGGGTCGTCGCCCCTGAGCCGGCCTTCACCAGGACCGCATCGTGGGCGCCGTGGAACCCCCCCTCCACCTTGACGATCTTGTCTTTTCTGGTGTAGCCCCGGGCGATCCTGAGGGCGGCCATCGTCGCCTCCGTCCCGGTATTGACGAACCTGAGCATATCGATGCTGGGGTAGTGGCCGACGATCCTCTCGGCGAGGGAGACCTCCAACTCCGAGGGGGTGCCGTAGAGCCAGCCCCGCTCCATCTGGCGGACGACCCGCTCCATCACGACGGGGTGTCTATGGCCGAGGATCATGGGGCCGTAGGCGAGGCAGTAGTCGATGAGCCTTTGGCCATCTTTGGTCCAGAGGTGAGGGCCCTCGGCCCTGGAGACGTAGAAGGGGTAGGGGGATATCGCCCGGACCGGGCTGCTGACGCCCCCCGGCATCAGCCGCTTGGCGACCTCGAAGAGCTGGCTAGAGGCATCAGAAGTCATGAAACCTTCACCGGGGAGGATGTCCCGTTATAGATAGAAGAACCTTGCGATTAGATCCGATCCCCGTAATAATCTTTGATCCGCCCTTCCGCCGGTTTGGGGTAAGGAGACAGAAAAGCGTTAGGCCGAGAGGGCCTCCAGCCTCTATGATATCCGCTCCCTCCCCCTCTCCCCTTGGGCGATGAGAGGTCAGCCGAGATCCCGCCAGGCCCGCTCCTCCGCCCTCCTCGCCACCTCCCTCAGGGGGAGGCCGCTCTCTCGCGCGATCCTCTTGCAGTCGTCGTGCTCGGCCTTGATCTGGAGAACTTCGTCGCTGATGGAGCTCACCTTCGCCCGGACCGAGAACGTCCGGCCACCGATCTCGACTGAGATCACCCTCTCCTCCCTTTCGGCGACGAACCTGTGGAGGGACGGAAAGATCCTGATCCCCAGGCTTCCCGTCTCCCTCATGACGATCCGGGCGAGGCGGTCCGCATCCTCACCCCTCGCCAGGACCTGGACGAGGCTTGCGGGCCTCCCTTTCTTCATCAGGGCCGGGACGATGGCGACGTCCAGGGCCCCCTCCTCCATCAGGAGGTCGAGCAAACTTCCTAGAACCTCGCCGGTGACGTCGTCGACGTTCGTCTCCAGCTGGACGACGCGGTCTTGGTTGTTGGGATGACGGGGGGTTTGCCCCGTCTCCTTCGCTTCGCCGATGACGGCCCGGAGGAGGTTTGGGATCTCTAAGTCCTTGGTTCCGGCTCCGTATCCCGAGGCCTCGGCTCGGATCAGAGGATATTCCGCGGCGACGTCGTCCGCAAAACCCGCCAGGATCGCCGCCCCCGTGGGGGTCAAGAGCTCTCCCTCGACGGGCCCGCCCTTCCAGAGGAGGCCGGAGGCGGAGAGGACCTCCAGGGCCGCGGGGGCCGGGACTGGGAGGCGGCCGTGGGCGGCGATGACGGTTCCCGAGCCGACGGATATCGGGAGGACGACGACCTTATCGGCTTCCAGGCTATCGAGGGCGGCGACGCTTCCGGCGATGTCCGCCAGGGCGTCCAGGGCCCCGATCTCGTGGAACCGCGCCTCCTCTCTGGCAACGCCGTGGACCCTCCCTTCCGCCTCGGCCAGGATCTCGACGATCTTAATGGCCCGGTCGAGGGCCGGAGGCGAAAGGCACGCAGCCGCTAGGATCGACCTCGCCTCCGCCAGGGTCTTGTACCTCTTCCCGCGAGCATGGACCCTCACCCTGGCCGCTTCGATGTGGTGCTTCTCCGCCCTGGAGATATCGAGGCCGCAGCCGACCGCCTCGACGGCTTTTCTGACGGCATCGGGGTCGGCCCCCAGGTCGAGGAGGGATGCCATGATCATGTCGCCGGAGGCGCCGGAGGAGGGGTCGAAGAGGAGGAGTCTCATGGTTGGATGGTGATGTTCCGCTTTTTTAAATACGAATTGGTCTTCGCCAGATCAATTTTGGTTTGAATTCCCGGCGGCCTGCAGCTTGGAGGTGATCACCGGCAGGGATCCCCGTCAGATTCCTTCTCGCCTAAAGAGATGGAAGCGATCATGAAAAAGTCCGGGAGGGCATCTGCTCGGCGATTTCCATGAGGGATCAGTTTGCACAAACCCGGCCCCGTCCCCTCCCTCAACGGTGATCCTGAAATAGAGATCCCTCGGGACTCTCGTCAAACTATCTTCTCTATGCGGATGGCGCATGCCTTATACTCAGGGGTCTTTGCCTGAGGGTCTAGGGCGGGGTTGGTGAGGAGGTTGGTGAGAACGTCCTGGTAGTGGAAAGACATGAACGCCACGCCGCGGGACGACTTATCGGTGACCCTCACCTTCGGTCTCACCTCGCCCCGCCTGGACTTGACGAGAACCGTCTCGCCGTCAGAAACCCCCAGATCGTCGGCGTCCTGTGGGCTTATCTCTATCGCCTCCTCCGGCCATATCCACATTATCCCTTTTGAGCGGCGGGTCATGGAACCGCAGTTGTAGTGCTCCCTTCTTCTGCCGGTGGTGAGGATCAATGGATAGTCGGGATCGGTCTCCTCGGCGGGAGGCCTATGCTCGACGGCGTTGAACTTTCCTAGCCCCCGGCTGAAACACCCGACGTGCATCGTCTCAGTCCCCGGGTGGTCGTCGCATATGCAGGGCCACTGCAGGCCTCGGGCGACCAGCCGCGGAAAGCTCACTCCCGCGAAGATCGGAGCAAGGGACGCGATCTCGTCCATGATCTCCGATGGGTGGCTGTAATCCATAGGATAGCCCATCTTCTGAGCTATGAGGGAGATAGTCTCCCAGTTCGCATGGCCAGAGATCGGAGAGATCGCCCTATTTACCCGCTGAATCCGCCGCTCGCCGTTGGTGAAGGTCCCATCGCACTCCGCAAAGCTCGCGGCAGGCAGGATGACGTCGGCGTATCTCGTCGTCTCGGTGGGGAATATCTCCTGGACGACGAGGAAGTCCAGGGCTTCGAGGGAAGACCGGACCCGGTTGGTGTCGGGGTCGGTCTGGGCGGGATCCTCCCCCAGGATGTAAAGCCCCCTGATCCCTCTCCCACAAGCGAGCTGCTCCAGCATCTCTGTGGAGGTGAGGCCGGGGTTCGCGGGGAGCCGGACCTTCCACGCCTCTTCGAACTTGGACCGGAGATCGGGGTTTGTCACCGGCTGATAGCCGACGTAGGCATTGGGGAGAGCCCCCATATCGCAGGCCCCCTGGACGTTGTTCTGCCCCCGGAGAGGCATTATCCCCGTCGAGCGGCGGCCGACGTTCCCCGTCAGCATCGCCAGGTTTCCGAGCGACATCACGTTGGCGGTTCCGGTGACGTGCTCGGTCATCCCCAGGCTGTAGATGATCATCGCCTTCTCAGCCCCGGCGTAGAGCCGGGCCGCCTCGACGATATCTCCTTCGGGAACTCCGGTTATTTCGGCAGCCGTCTCGGGCGGATACTCCATGACCACCTTCCGGAGCTCCTCAAACCCCTCCGTCCGGCTGGAGATGAACTCCCGATCCTCCAGCCCCTCCCTGAGGATGACGTTCATCATCCCGTTCAGGAGGGCGATGTTGGTTCCAGGCCGGAGGTTCAGCCAGACCTTCGCCCGGTCGACGAGCTCGATTTTGCGGGGGTCGGCGACGATGATCTTTGTCCCCTGGTTGGCCGCCTTGATCACCTTCAGCCCCACTATGGGATGGGCCTCGGTGGTATTGGATCCGATGATGAATAGGACGTCGGCGTCTTCGATCTGGTCGAAGGAGTTGGTGGCCGCACCGCTGCCGAAGCAGGCGGCCAGGCCGGTTACGGAAGGGGCGTGGCAGACTCGGGCGCAGTTGTCCACGTTGTTCGTGCCGAAGACGGCCCGGGCGAGCTTCTGGACCAGGTAGTTCTCCTCGTTGGTGCATCGAGAGGAGGAGAGGGCTCCCAGGGAGTCGGGACCGTATCTCTCTCGGATCTCGGAGAACCTTCTCGCGACGAGGTCGAGGGCCTCCTCCCAGGTAGCCTCGAGAAGCCTCCCGTTCCGTCTTATCTGGGGGGTGGTGATGCGGTCGGGATGATGGACGATCTCATCCAGCCCAAAACGGCCTTTGACGCACAACTGACCACTATTCACCGGGCCTTCTCGATCTGGATAGACGGAGACGATCCTGTCGTCCTCGACCCCGAGGACCAGCCGGCAGCCGACGCCGCAGTAGGGGCAGACGGTGGAGACTGTATTATCCGGCCGCGCCCATTTATCGGACCGGACGGAGAGGGCGCCGGTGGGGCAGATGTCCACACACGCGCCGCAGAACTTGCAGTCCGAATCCACCAGAGATGAGGGTCCTATCCAGTGCATCCGGTGAAAGTCGGGATTGCTCTTGAGGACCCCCTCCCCGCGGACCTCCTCGCATACTCGCACGCAGCGGCTGCACATGATGCAGAGGTTGTAGTTGCGGTCGAAGAAGGGCTCTCTCAAAACAGGCATATTCCTGAATTGGAGCTGATATCTGACCTTCTCCAGGCCGACGAACTGGACCGCCTTCTGCAGCTCGCAGGACCCATCCCGGGGGCAGAACTTGCAGCCCACGGTCACCGGAAACTTCCTCATGCACTCCCGCAGGTCGGTGCAATCGTCCTTTCTATCGCAGAAAAGGCATGAGGTGGGATGGTTGGTGAGAGCCAGGAGCATCTCCAGGGTGTGTCGTCTCATCTCCTGCAGCTCCTCTGTCCTGGTCTCCACCACCATCCCCTCTTCCGCCAGAGTATTGCAGGATGTAGGATAGCGATCAAATCCCTCTACAGAGACGATGCAGAGCTTGCAGGAGCCTATGGGCTTCAAATCCGGGTGGTGGCAGAGCGACGGCACATAAGAGCCCGCTTTGCAAGCAGCATCGAGAATGGTAGCCCCCGCTGGGACCGTTACCTCTCGACCATCAATGGTAAGCCTTATTTCAAACATCTTCCCAACCGCGCCTGATATTGTTCTTTTTTCGCCTTGGATCTATATGGGACAGGAAGGTCACTCCGAACAGAAGCACCACCTCTCTAAGCCGAGGAGGCGAGCGGCCCCTGCGATGGTAGTTCCGTAGAAGACGACCCGGTTTTCGAACCGATCAGCCAGCTCCAGAAGGCCGTCGATGGTGCCATTTACGAGGGTCGTGCCTGTGATCAGAACGATGGGGCACCTCTCAAAGAGGGGTTCGGGCCGGGAGCCGTCCAGGACTTTGATCCCCGAACGGATCTCCCCGGCGGAAACCAGGTCCGAGACCATCACCCTCTCGGGGCCGAAGATCTCGACGAGAGACGAGAGGATGGCGGGCTGCATCCCCACAAGCCCCGCAGGACAGATTCTCTCTCTCCTCATCAATTGGCCCAAGAGTGCGGCGCAGTCTCGGGGGCCTGCATCCCTGCAGTGGACCGTCCCCTCCACGAGCCCCAAATGTCTCATTACTCCGTTGATGGTGGATACGAGGACCGCCCGCTCGAAGGTCTTCTCCAGAGGCAGCTTCAGCACCTCCTCCAGGGTTCCGCTGAAGACTCCGCGGGCGGAGGTGAAGGCCTGGCCGCAGGATCCCCGGTAATTCGCCTCCATCAGAACCTCCTTTCCCCTCAGGAGGGGGAAGTCGTCCCTCTCGGGGTTTCCGATCGCCTCAGTGCTGCTGAGGGGGCGGGTCGCTACCACCTGGTCATCCAGCTCATCTCTCGGAACGTCCCTCTGGTCGCACCAGCGGTCCAGTTCGGAGATGAAACGCAATCGTGCGATCTTCAAAAGGTCCGGCTTCTCCGTATTTTCGTTCTTCATCCTTACCCTCACGCTTTGGATCCAAAAGAGTTCGGCGCCATCGTCATAAGATCCTCTCTTCGCCAGCGTAGACATAGAGGTTGGGCCTTCTCGCGAAGGCGGCCAAGGTCATCCCCCGCCTATCGGCCAGGTCTATTCCGGCCTTCAGGGGGGCTGCTCTGCTGACGAGAACGGGGACTTTCGCCATAGCCGCCTTGGAGACGATGACCGATGAGAGCCTTCCCGTCGTTATCAGAACAGACCTCGATAGATCGGCTCCTGCCATGAGGGCCGACCCAACGGCCTTGTCCACCGCCGAAGATCTGCTCACATCCTCGCAGAAAGATCGTATAGCCCCGTCCTCATCAACCACCAGAGCCGAGTGAGGGCCCCCGGTCCTCCTCCAGATGATGGCGGACACATTGATCTCGTCGAGGGCTCTGAAGATCGCCTCAGGACTGACTTTGAGGTCTGAGGCCGTCGGACGAGCCTCCCTCATTATTACTTCGCCTCTCCCCTCACAGAATATGTTTTTGCCATCCACCCTCGCCGAGACGAGATCTTCGATCCCTCCGAGGTGCCCCTCGCAGACAAGATGGCCTACCGCCAGCTCTTCGAGCTGGGAGGGGAGGCAGAAGAGCTCCGCCACCTTCACGCCATCCAGGATCAGGGCAACCCTCTCCTCGACGGCGACGTCCACCTCCAGGCTTCGCCTCGCAGAGTTCGAGATCTCGATGCACTTCACCGTCTGAAAGGTGGCGGCCGGATCGAGCTGCTCATCTCTCCAGAACTCCTCCGCCTCCTCGATCCTGTCGGCGTGCCAGCTATCCTTCATCCCTCGGGCCCTCAGGACTTCACCGATATTCTACAGGCTGCCATCTTATATTCCGGGATCTTGGCGACGGGGTCGAGGGCATCGGAGGTGATGACGTTCGTCGCCTGCCAGTGGAAGGGCATGAAGACCATCCCCGGCTTCACCCTTTTCGTCACTCGGGCCCGGGCCTCGACCTCCCCCCGGACCGTCTTGACCTTTACCATATCTCCTTCGGAGACCAAGAGCCTCGCCGCATCCTCTGGATTGATCTCGACGTAGAGCTCAGGGTCTCTATCCAGGAGGGAGGGGCTCCGCCTCGTCATGGAGCCGCTGTTGTAGTGGACCACGATCCTTCCGGTGGAGAGGAGGATCGGATACTCGGGGCTCGTCTCCTCGGCTGCGGGCCTGTTATCCGCGGAGGCGATATTCGCCCTGCCGCTGGGGGTGGAGAACCTCTCTTGATGGAGGATCTCGGTCCCAGGATGGCTTCCGTCAGGGCAGGGCCAGAGGAGGCCCCCCACCCGGGAGATACGCTCCCGGGTCATGCCGCCGTACTGGGGCACTGTCCTGTTTATCTCTTTGAGGACCAGATCGGGACTCTCGCCTTTGAGATCCAAACCCATCCTCTTGCCGATCTCGTTTATGATCCAGAGCCCCTCCTTCGCCTCGCCGACGGGAGGGACTGCCTTGTCGATCCACTGGACCCGCCGCTCCATGGAGGTGTAGCTTCCGTCCTTCTCCGCCCAGGCGGCCGCCGGCAGGACGAGATCGGCCATCCTGGCGGTGGCGGTCATGAAGATCTCCTGGACGATCAGAAAGTCGAGGCTCTCGAGGGCGGCTTTAGTCTTGTTGATATTGGCATCGCAGGTGACGGGATCTTCTCCTATGATGTACATCGCCCTGATCTTCCCCTCCAGCGCCGCCTCCGTCATCTCCGTGGCTGTGAGCCCCGGCCCCGGGGGCAGGTCCTCCACATCCCAAGCGGCCTTGAAAAATTCGATCGATCTCGGGTCTGAGGCTCTCCTGTAGCCTGGATAAAACTCGGCCATGCCGCCCATATCACAATTTCCCTGGACGTTGTTCTGGCCGCGCATCGGCCAGACGCCGGCCCCCGGCCTTCCCATCTGGCCGGCGATCAAGGCCAATGTGGCGCATGCCTTCACATTGTCGGTGCCGCAGACGTGCTGGGTTATGCCCATGGAGTAGAGGAGAGAGGAGGCGGGAGACTGGGCATAGATTCGAGCGGCCTTGGCGATCTCTTCAGCGGAGACGCCCGTCACCTCAGCCGCCCTCTCCAGGGAATAGCCGCGGAGGTTTTCAGAAAGCGTTTCGAAGCCCTCCGTCCTCTCTTCGATGACCTTCTCATCGGCCAGCCCTTCAACCACGATCACCTTCATCATCCCCCTCAAGAGATCGATGTCGCTTCCAGGGTTGATCCGGAGGTGCAGATCTGCCATCCAGGATGTGGATGTGATCCGCGGATCAGCGACGATCACCTTCGCGCCATTCTCCTTCGCCTTTTGCACCCAGCGGGAGACGACGGGATGAGCCTCGGCGAAGTTTGTGCCTATGGCAAAGATGCACCTTGAGTTTTTGAGGTCTATGAGGTTGTTGGTCATGGCTCCTGTCCCCAGGACCGCGCCCAGGCCTACGACGGTAGGCGAATGGCAGAGGCGGGCGCAGTTGTCTACGTTGGGTGAGCCCAGGAGGCGGGCGAGCTTCTCCATCAGATAGTTCTCTTCGTTATTGCATCGAGATGAGGCCAAAAAGCCCAGGGATTTTGGCCCGTGGTCTTTTATGTTGCGGGCCAGGCCCTTTGCAGCCAGATCGAGGGCCTCCTCCCAGGAGATCCTCTCAAATTCGTCTCCTCTCCTCTTCAAGGGATATTTGAGCCGGTCCTCACTATTCAAGATCTCAAGGACGGCATTGCCTTTGGGGCAGAGGGCTCCCTCACAGGTCGGGTGGTCTTTCATATACTCAACGCCGACGGCTTTGCCCCTCTCCACAACGAGGTAATAACCACAACCTACTGCACAGTAAGGGCAAAGAGATGGCACCATTTTTGTGGACAATTCATATCCTCCGGAAGTGAGCAATTAGTCTTCGGAAAGCGTTGAAGGCCTTCTGCCCTCTTTTACACGATCGAATATCTGTCTTAGGGTGTCTTCGTTGCTCCCGGTGAAGGAGAAGGGGGAGGTGGTGAACGGGGTGAAGTAGACCGGGACGTCGTCGAGCCGGTAGAAGGTCCCATCGCACTCCATGGCGTCGATCACTCCAGGCAGAACGACCTCGGAGACCATGGTGGTGGGACAGGGAGCGACATCGATACAGACCACCGGGATCTCGGCGAGACGCTCCGCGCAAACCGCCGGGAAGTGGGAGACGAGGTCTGCGGAGACGATCAGAGCCGCGTCGACATCCCTTTCTCGCAAGAGGTCCACGGCGGTGTACTCCCCGGGGTTGTAGCGGGGGTAGCCCCGGGCGAAGTCGAGGCCGAAGGGGTATCCGTAGAGGTAGGAGGCCACCTGGTTGAACCCGGCGACGTTGCAGTGCCCCCTCAGGGCCCCGATGACGAACTTGGTGTGACCGTTCAGCTCCTTGACCAGGTTGAAGGCGAGCTCCGCGTTCCGGTGCTTTCCGTAGGATGAGGCGATGCCGAGGCCGACGTATATCGTCCCGAAGTTGCACCCCTTCATCATATCGAGCATCTCCTCCATGACGGAGATGGGAACCCCTGTCACATCCTCGACGGAATGATGAGGTCTCCGACCGTGGAGGAGGGTTAGGAGGGCCGAGAGGAGCTCGTAGTCGGAGTTGGGCTTCAGCTGGACGTGAAGGTCGGAGTTTTCGGCCGTAGGCGACCTCCGGGGGTCGACGGTGATCACCGTCCGATCAAACCTCCCCCGCCGGGTCCAGTGCCCCCTCGGGTATATCGCATACCTGGACATGTGGCGCGGCATCGACTCCAGGGGGTTGGACCCCCAGTAGACAGCGAGGTCGCCTCTGATCTTGCTGTTTCCCGCCGTCGCCCCGACCCTTCCCGCCTCCTGGATCCCCATGGCCGTCGGCCCGTGGCAGACGGTGGAGTTGGAGTCGACGGCGGCGCCGAGAAATTCGCCCAGGTGGAGGCCGACCTCCATCGCCTCGCAGCTGGTCTCGCTCCCCATGAATAGGAGGGGTCGCTTCGATTCGATCAGGATCTCGGCCGCCCTCTCGATCGCCTCAGCCCAGGGGACGGCCCTCTGCTCGCCGTCCACGGTCATCATAGGCTCTCGAATCCTGTGGGCGCTCACCAGCTCCTGGAACTTGGCGTTTCCCATCTTGCAGGCGTTCTTGACCGTCAGGTGACTCCCATCCAGCTCCACCTGGATGTCGTCGCAGGAGGCGCCGCAGACCGGACATATGATGTTCTTATAGACCAACGTTCACCCCCTCCTCATAATCATCTTTGTGATCTCTCCAGCGCTCAAAACCTCATCCTCGGTGGGCTCGATCAACACCTGTGCCCCCTTGTAGAGGGGCGAGCCCGTCGAGAAGGTCTCGGGATCGACGACGACGTTCGCCCAGATCGCCCGCGGCATGAAGACCTGCCCCGGCGGGAGAGACCCGTCATCTCTGGCACGGACTGCCACGCTCCGGCTTCCGTCCAATGCCGCGACCCTGACCCTACTGGGCCGTCCCAGGGCCTCGAAGTCTGCTGGATTTATGGCGCAGACGGCGCACTCCTCAGTGTAATCCGCGGTGAGCTTGTCTCCGCCCTTGGCGAGCCTCCCCTCGTTTATGGTGCTACCGCTGTTCAGCTGAACGACCAGGCTCATATCATCGCCTCCCTGGCGTAGAGGACCCCCTTCGGGCTCTTGCTTATGGCGTAATCTCCGGTGAACTTTGCAAACCTCCCCTCGATCTTCCGGTCTCCGATCGTCGGGTCGACCTCGGAGCCCGCGGCACCAAAGCCGGGGGTGAACTGGTGAATCCTGCCGAGGACGACGATCGATCCCCCGACCATCTCGGCCCCGACCCCCCTGACGGCGTCTTTTCCCACCACGATCAGGCCGCCATTCTGCCGGATGCCGCAGAAGTTCTCGACGCTGCCTCCGACGACGATCTCGCCGCCTGCCATCCCCCCGCCGAGCTGGCTTCTGGCGTTCCCGTGGATCAGGATCTTCCCGCCGGTCATGCCGCGCCAGCTACCCCGGTAAGCGGATCCGGCGTGGTCTCCGGCGTCTCCTCCGACCTCCAGGAGGCCTCCGGTCATGTTCATCCCCGCCCAGGGACCGGCGTTCCCCCTCACTCGGATCTCGCCTCCGGCCATCTCAGACCCGAGGTGCATCCCAGCCGAGCCCAGGATCTCGATCCTGCCGGAGGTCATCCTCTGGCCGATCCTCTTGACCCGAGACGCGTCGCCGTCGATCAGGATATCGACCGCCGATACCCCATCTCCTGTCTCCTCCTCGGTCACATCAATCTCGAAGAATTCCAGAAGCTGCGCCTCTCTCGGCCCCTGCCAGACCGCAAGTCTGCCGATCTCCATCTCCGACTTTCCGGCGAAGGTGTCCGGTGAGATCGACTCCGCCTCGATCATGATCTCGATCTCGCCCTTTGGGGAGAGCCTCACTTTCCTGGTCAGAACCATCACCATCCCCCCTCGGCGCCGTTGACGACGATTGCCTCCGGTTTCCTCAGATACTTGTCCGGCACCGGATAGTTCGCAAACCCGATGGTGTAGTACTTGAACCACTCACGAACGTCAGCCATCATATCTTTCGCTAGCCCCTCGTCGACCTCGGGCTTGCAGTAGTACCTCCTCCCTTCGGGGATGGCGACGACCTCGCCCTGCCGCGCCACGACCATGCCATCCTTTATGGTTAGATCGGCCCGGCTGAAGGCCCTGATCACTTCATCGGAGTCGGCGGGGTTGAAATTCTCGGGGTCGATGTCGTAGACGGCGACATCCCCGTCAGCCCCCTCCCCCAGGTGGCCCTTCCGATACGCCATGCCGATGGTCCTGGCGGTGTTCGCTCGGGTGAGGATCGCTATCTCAAAGAGGGTCATCTCCCTCTCGACCCCGCCGAGGCTGGACCTGTCGTACCCCCATTTGTGGCACTCGGCGGCGGTCGCATCCCTCGCCCGCCTCGACATCAGCCAGGCTATAACCTGGGGGTACTTGGTGAAGACTCCGCCGTTGGGGTGGTCTGTGGTCATGATCGTCTTCCAGGGGTCTTCCACCAGAAGAAGCATCTCCAGGCCTATCGCCCACTGGACGGCGCTGATGGGGTTACCTTTCAGGTAGGTGAAGGGGATCACCCCCGATCCACACTCCAGCTCCACGTCGGTGTTCGACCACTTCTGCCCCCCGATACCGGCGAGGACGTAGAGGTCGTGTATCGAGGGGCCGTCGCCGGTCATGCAGGTGGCGGGCCCGAAGGGGACGGCACCGTTGTCGATCACCACGTGGTCGGCCTTGTTTACGTACCTGGCCAGCCCAGCGGCCCCGGACTCGAAGTCCCTCCAGCTCGTTCCGCCGAAGGCGTTGAACTGGGCGTGGGCGAGGTAGACGCTCTGGGCTCGATGGGGGTCCAGTTTCGTCTCGGCCCACTCTACCCCCATCTTCTGGGAGGGGACGACGTCTGAGGGGACCTCCAGAGACTCCTTTGTGATCTCCGCATTTCCTGGGTGGCCAAGGTTGTTTGCGTGCAAGTGGAGCGAGATCGGCATTCCCAGCCTCTCGTTCACCTCGGCGAGGCCGTGGATCACCTCCCTTGCCGTCACCTCGAAGTGGATGTTCGGCTCGTCGAGGGAGTGGACATTTCTTCCCCAGCCCCAGTTCTCGACCCCGGCGGGGTTGACGCACTTGATCCCGTAGGCTTTGTGGGCCTTCATCATCCAGGCGACGTAGGCGGCGGCCTTCTCGACCTCCCCTTCATGGAGGTAGCGCATCAAAAACCAGTTGTTTCCGAGGACGAGGTAGGCCCCCATGTCGAGCATCGGCGTCGACCTCATCTCCTCGTGGGTGTGCCGGGCCTCCAGGGGCGGCATCGCCGCCTCAAAGACGGTGGTGTAGCCCATCGCCGAGTAGTCATACCCCTGCTTGTAGACGGTGGGAACTGTATAGCCGGAGCCCGAGTGGGTGATCTCGGTCCTCTGCCTCACGGAGCCGATATGGTCTTCGGGGCGCATCAGCCTTCCGGCGTTCACCTTCGCTCCGGCGACATGGGCGTGAGAGTCGACGCCCCCCGGCATCACCGTCTTTCCCCTAGCGTCGATCGCCTTGGCCCTCGCGAGATCGGCTCTGGTGAGGTCTTCTACAACTTTTCCGTCCTTTATGAAGACGTCCATCACCTCGCCGTCGATCTCGTTCAGGGGGTCGAAGACGTGCCCGTTCTTTATGACCATCGTCGGCATCAGACCACCTCCCTTCTCTCGAGCCATATCGCCTCGGTCGGGCAGATCAGGCTGCAGGTGGCGCAGGAGCCGCAGGCATCCTGGTCGACCACCACGATCGCCCCATTCTCCACCTCCAGGAGGGGCTTCTTCTCCAGCTCGTTGAGGTGGCCCGCTGCGAGGTACGGATCGGAGAGGGCGTTGACGGGACAGACGATGACGCAGTTTCCGCAGCCGAGGCAGGCGTCCCGGTCGGTCATCAAGATGGAGGTGAGGTCCGGCCGGGGCGCGGCCTCGGAGAGCTTCCTCTCGAAGGCCTTCTTCCCCTTCATCTCTGGGAGGATGGCCGTCTTCTTCACAACTATCGCGGCCACCGGGCAGGCCTGGGCACAGGCTCCACAGTAGATGCAGGCATCTATTCGGTGGGTCACCTTCTCGACGATCTCACCCTGCTGCCAATCGCGGTTGAAGAGGGCGTTGGCTGGACAGACATCGACGCATGTCCGGCAGGCCTGGCAGATTTGATCGTTCCGGGAAAATTCTCCGGCAAAGGGTTTCTGAAACGTGATGGCATCTTTCGGACAGACGGCGGCACACCAGCCACAGTGAACGCATCGATCGAGATCTATCAGGGTCTTTCCCTCAAGTCTCAGGCTGCCATCTCCGGCGAGCCGCCTATCCTCGAGCTCGATGCAGCCCCATGGGCAGACCTCGGCGCATAGCCCACAGTGGACGCATCTTTCATCTACCAGGGTGGGATTCAGGGCGAAGCTGAGATAGGAATCGTCCTTTTCCGCCTTGCCCGCAACTCTCATCTCCAGCGCCCCTGTGGGGCAAACCCGAGCGCATAAGGCGCAAAAGACACATGCTCCAGTCATTCGCTTCTCGATGAACTCCTTATCGATCAGCCCCCGGGCGACGGCCCCCACCGAACCTATCACCAACTCGCCTTTGGGACATATCTGGACGCAGGTTCCGCAACCAATGCACTTCTCGGGAAGATAGACCTGCGTTCTCTCCTCCCTTTCGTCCAGAATCACCGCTCTCATTTAACCCCCCGTCAAATCGATCTGGATATTTTTGCTCGATCTTTCAGCGCAGCCTCTGCAGAGCCCCTCATCACCCCGAAGAACGAAGCTTTCGCCGCACTCCCTGCAGACTGCGATCCTCTTCACCGGCTTTTCCGGTACCTTGACGTCCACCATCTCCCAGGTGTAAACCCCGTCTTCGGCCCTGATCAGGTCTGAGATCGCCTCCTCGTGGGAGACCAGCCCAGCATTCATGTACCAGGAATGAAGCCTTGGATAAGAGGCGGTCTTAGCTGGGTCGAGGACAATCCTTACTCCTTTGGCTGTAGCCGCACCTTTCGGAGCCCTCCTGGAGATCGTCGCTGCCATCTTGCCATGATCCTCAATCTTGAGCCCTTTATTTCCGATGGTGCAACCCCCCAGAACCTGAAGGGCGTCAGGCATGCAGCTTAAAGTCTCGCAGGTGACGAAGAGCCTATCTCCTTCCGAAAATCCCAACGACCTTCTGGCGATGTTATAGATCTGGATGCCGACGAAGACTCCTGTGCTGAGGTAGCCGTGAAAGGGGACGACCCTCTCGATCTGCGAAAGCATCTCCGGGTCGGTTATCGATCTTATGACCTCCTCCAAGGAAGGAAACCTCCTCCCGCCCATCAAGTATCAGAAGGTTTAAGAAGGTTTGTATATTCGCTTGCTTGAAGGGAGATATGCCGGCGTCTGCATTTGCTGATGGCGAGGGGCAGGCCCTCTCCAAGATGGGATCTCCGAGGGGGTGATAACGCGAACCTGTTCGAGATCCTCATCGATGGCAGGTAGGTCGATTCGACGGACTGAAACGGCTGTACCGATCCACCTCCCTGCACAGGAGAGGCTGTGGCAGAAGTTTCCATGAGAGGAAGGGCGGATCCATTCCCTCGCCGTAGAGGCAGCGGCGAGGGACTTTCCAGGATCGTCGAAGGCCGACCCCAGGGAGCGGGGAGACCTCCTCCGCCGAGGGGCGGAAGCGGTCCGGGATAGGATCGAAGAGATCGCTCATCCATGGGATTAGCGAGGAGGGATCGTCCTCCAGGTCCCCCTCCGACGGCGGGAAGGATAGCGGAATCGATCGCCGGCGGTCCCCGACCGCCCTCCGCGAGTACATGGAGGAGAAGCAGATCCGGATAGGTCTGAGGGGAATAGATTTTAAGCCCCCTTTTGGGGCTGCTCACCTGCCAATTTTGCAAGAGGGGTCTTCTGCCGCCTGAATCTGAGCAGATAGGATCTCGGTCAGCTGAGGGGAACCTTCTTATAAGTTCACATATATGCTCACTTAATCGAAAAAAGTAAGCATATATGCTTACATATATGGTGAGCGGACATTCTGGAGGATGATGATTGATGATCAAGAGACTTGTATTGTTGGCCTCGATGGCTGTCCTGGTTTTTTCCTCGTCTGCGGTATCGGCTGATGAGCCAGAAGAGCTCGTAGTCTTCACAGCGGCGTCGTTGACGGGCGCTTTCAGCGAGATAGCGGAGATGTATGAGGATGAGACCGGCATCAAGGTCGTCTCCAACTTCGACGGCTCCCAGGCTCTCCGCACTCAGATAGAACATGGGGCCTACGCCGACGTCTTCGCCTCTGCCAATAATAAGCAGATGAATGCTCTAAAGGATCTTGGGCTCATGAACAACAGCAGCGTCTCCATCTTCACCAGGAATAAGCTGTCGTTGATAATTCCCAAGGATAATCCGGCGGAGATATCCAACCTTCGCGACATTGTGAAGCCAGGAGTGAAGATTGTTATAGGGACGAAGGATGTGCCCGTTGGCGATTATGCGCTACAAATCATAGACAAGCTGGGAAATGATTCTGCTTATGGTCCTGAATATAAAGAAAAGGTCCTGGCCAACATAATCTCCCAGGAGACGAACGTCAACTATGTTGTGACCAAGATCGCTCTGGGGGAGGCCGATGTGGGCTTTGCCTATGTATCCGATGTCACCCTGGAGCTGTCGAGCAGGGTCAGCCAGATCGAGATACCAGACGAGTACAACATCATCGCTGAGTATCCCATAGGAATAACGACCGAATCCAGATACGCCGCAGAAGCTCTAGACTTCATAAATTTGGTGAAGTCAGAAGAGGGCAGAGCCGTTTTGGAGAGATACGGATTCTCTCCGGTATTGGATTCTGTCGCTGCATCAGAGGTATCCGGCACCACAGAGGAGCCGATGGCAGCCGCTTGAGATAGGTGCTCCGTCCGGGCACAAGCAGGCAAAGATCGCCTGCCTGCCCTTTGATTTGAATTAGATGGATTTAAATCGGTTCAAGCCGCAAGTTGTCGAGGCATATTTTCACATGTATTTTCATCTATATTAAATACTATTTAAGTCAATATTGGATGTGGTGATTGAAATGGAGCGAAAATATAATGGACGGCTGGAAGGGAGGACGGCGATAGTTACCGGATCGACTTACGGGATAGGGGAAGCCATAGCAAAAGTGCTGTCAAGCGAAGGCGCAATCTCGATCATTACCGAGAGGACGGATGAGGAGGGCGAGAGGGTCGCTGAGGAGATAAAATCAGCTTCTGGAGCCGCAGAGTTCCATCATGTGGACGAGACGGATGAGAGGGAGGTCGGCGAGGTCGCCCGAGCCACCTACGAGAGATACGGCAAGATAGACATCCTGGTGAACAATGCAGGCATAGCGGGTCCAAACAAGCCAACCCACGAGTACACTAAGGACGAATGGGAGCACGTCTTTGACGTGAACGTCACGGGGGCATTCCTCTGCACCAAGCATGTTGTCCCTTACATGAAGAAGGGCGGAGGCGGAAATATCGTCTACATATCATCGATATATGGAATAGTAGGAGCCCAAGACATTCCCGCCTACCACGCAACGAAGGCCTCGAACAGGATAATGGCCAAGATAGATGCCCTCCTCTATGCGAAGGACAATATAAGGGTCAACTCAGTCCATCCGGGTCTCATCTGGACCCCGCTGGTCAAGGATTTCCTCAAAGATCAGTCTGAAAAGTCGGCGGTTCCCATCGAGGATCTGAGAAGAGAGCTGGACGCAGAGCATCCAATAGGCCACATCGGAGAGCCGAATGACATCGCCCGCGGTGTGTTGTACCTCGTCTCGGACGAGGCGAAGTTCGTCACCGGAGAGGAGCTGGTCATAGACGGGGGGTACACCAGCAGGTGACTTCATTGAGAAGTTATAATGCCGTCTCTTGGAGGCTCTGCCAGGAAGCCGACCCTCTTACGTCAACTACAGCGAGGAGAGGATCTCATGACGATGGCGTCTAGCTCTCTTGAAGTTCGAGGACGGATCTCTTGAGGGAGATAGCTCTGAAGGCGGCGATCGCCTTGGTCATCTGCCTGACCATGGCTTTCATAGCTTTGCCGATAGCATCTCTCTTCCTTAAAAACTCCCCGGATGCAGTGCTCCGGTCCATGAACGATCCAGCGGTGAAGGACGCCCTCCGGCTGAGCCTTACGACCTCAACCCTCACCACGTTGATAGTCATCCTCATGGGGACGCCCGTGGCTTACGTAAACGCCCGTTTCAGCTATTTTGGCAAAGAGATGGTGGATTCCTTAATCGATCTGCCGGTGATCATGCCCCCGGCAGTTGCTGGAATTGCGCTCCTGATGGCATTTGGGCGGATGGGAATAGTCGGGCAACACCTGAACGCCCTCGGCTTTTCCATCGCCTTCACCACCCTGGCGGTGATCTTCGCCCAGGTATTTGTATCCTCCCCATTTTACATCCGCCAAGCCAGGACGAGCTTCGAAGACGTCGATCTATCCTTCGAAAATGCTGCGCGGACCCTGGGGGCCTCCAGGATCTATGCCTTCTTCCACGTCACCCTGCCCATGGCCATGAACGGCCTGATCTCCGGGGCCATCATGGCCTTTGCCCGCTCTCTGGGCGAGTTCGGTGCCACAATAATGTTCGCCGGCAACTTCCAGGGAAGGACGCAGACCATGCCTCTGGCCATTTACACGACGATGCAGGGAGATCTGGATGTGGCTCTCTGTCTTGCTCTGATCCTGGTTGCCATCTCATTTCTGATCATCGCGCTGGTAAAAAACCTTACCCGCCGGATGTATAAAAATGTTAGAAATTGATGTCAAGAAAAAGCTGAGGGATTTCGATCTTGAATTGAGTATCAAGATTTCTAGGGGGGAGATCCTCATGCTGGTGGGAGATAACGGTTGCGGAAAGACCACCCTGCTGAACATGATAGCTGGCCTCATCGAACCCGATTCAGGGATGATAGGGTTAGATGGAAGACCGCTATTTGATTCAAGCATCAAAATAGATATCGCTCCGGAGAGGAGGAGGATCGGGTATGTCTTTCAAAGCTATGCGCTCTTCCCCCACATGAGCGTCTACGAGAACGTGGCCTTTGGCCTGCGGACCCGCAATCTATCGAATAGAGAGATCGAACTCCTGGTGAGGGACCACCTCGCCGATGCCGGCCTCTGGGAGATCAGGAATGCCCGAGCCATGAAGATCTCTGGTGGCCAAAAGCAGCGTGTAGCCCTGGCGAGGGCGCTAATAATTGAGCCAGATATCCTCCTGCTGGACGAACCGCTATCCTCCCTGGACATCAGAAAGCAGGCTGAAATGAGAAGAGAGCTTCGAGAAAAGCTCCGTTCTTACGCCGTTCCAAGCATCATGGTCACTCATGATCTCAGGGACGTGGCGTCCATAGGGGACAGGGCATGCCTCATGGAGAGGGGAAAGATCGCGCTGGAGGGGAGAGTGGAGGATGTTATGAGTTGGGCTTCGGTCCATTCTGAAATAGAAGGAGAGGATAGTGGCTCCCTCATGAGATGATCAAACCATAATCCTTCAAGGTGAGTGTTGTCGTTTTACGTTTTCATCGGAGGAACTGAATCGCAGGATCACGAATGAGGGGATTGATGACAGATATTACCTCCTACTCCTTGACGAGCCCCTCCCGACCCTGGACCTGAAGCAGCGATCCATGATGAAGAAGGAGCTGAGGAGGCGGGTCCGTGAGCAGCAACTCCCAAGCATCATCGTCACCCACGACCTCCGGGATGTCGCTGGGTTAGGGGATCGGGTCTGCCTCCTGGAGAAGGGTCGGCCGGCCCTGATCTGCGACGTCGAAGAGTTGAGGGCCGAGGTGGGTAGGGCGCCATCAGGAGAGGGCTATGAGCTGTGGGATACCTCCCCAAAGCTATCCGATGCAGGGCGTCCAGTTTCATCTGATGGGCTCCAGGTACATAGGGACGACACAATGACGGACCGCTATCGTGGGTCCAGGTCCCTGCCGTCGCCAGGTCGAGATGGACCTTCCCGTCGCTATCCCCCCCGACCTCGGCCTCCGCTAGAGAGAAACGAATTTCTCCACTATCCACCTGTTCCTCACTTCGGGGTGGAATATGATCCCGGATATCGGCCTATCAGGGTGCTGGAAGGCCTCGACCCCGTCGGGACTCCCTGCGACGAGGACGAAGCCCGGCGGCAGGGTGACCCCGAAGTTGTGGAGGTGATACCCCTCGATCCGCCGGGGGGGGCCGAGGAGAGGGGTCTCCTCGACGATATCGATGCCTTCGAGGCCGATCTTCGGCTGGGGGAAGATCTTGCCGCCGAAGACGGCAGCTATCACCTGCATCCCGGCGCAGATCCCGAGGATCGGGCGTTCCGAGTCCCGGATCCAGGTGAAGAGATCGATTCTTTTGGAGTACGAATCGTCCTTCAGGGCTGTGCCGCAGAGGATGATCCGGTCTGCCCCCTGGACGGCTTCTTCGGAGAGCTTGAAGAAGTGGACGACCTGGCAATCGGACCCCGAGCGGCTCAGGATCCCGGCGATCGGATCGACGAACTCGCGCCTCGAGAGGGACCGGGGCCTGAAGCATAGGTCGACGAGGAGGATCATCTCTCCACCAGCCGCGCTTCTTTGATTATAAGCCGCCCTCTATAATTATCGTACTCCTTCACCGCCTTCAGGACCTCGACCCTCCTTCTGAAGATGGGGCCGTCGAGGACTATCGTCTCGATCTCGCCGCCCTCCCCGGAGGGGTTGATGGCGTACTGGTCCCGAAGGCCTTCGAGCTTTTTGATCAGAGGGCCATCGATCCTGGCTCCGACGAAGGATTCGTCGAGGGGGTAGGCGAAGACCCCCGTGACGATCACCTCGAACCCCTCGGAGACGAGGAGTTTGAGATAATCGACCTGGTCGATCTGCCAGAGGGGGTTGAAGCACCAGAGGTCCAGCTCCCGGCAGATCCGTTGGACCCGAACCGCCTGGTAGACCGACTCTATCGCCCCCGTAACGATCCCATCGATCCCGTATCTCTCCTTCGCGCTGGCGATGGCCTCCCGGAGGTCGGCGAGCTCCGCCTCCTCCTCCCCCAAAGTCGGCCATGAAAGCTGAGGGACGCCGATCGCATCAGCTATGAGCCCCGCCCAGGCGACGTTGGGGGTGTGGAACATGTAGCTATCGGGGTCGGCGGATACCATCGTTATGAGGCAGGCAACCGAATCGGTCTCCATCGCCCGTCGAGCTGCGTATACCGAGTCTTTCCCGCCGGAGAAGAGGACGCCAAGGAGCACGGCCTGGTCTTGGCCCAGCCGTCTAAAAAAGGTGTTGGTGACCGGGCAACGCCACCACTCTCAGGATTAATCATTTATATCAAAGCTCCTTCTAATCGGGAGGCGATGCGGGGCTGCATCCTTGGATTATGCCGTCGGGATATGGAGGAGGTCGATGGCTCGATCTCGGCCCCCTGGGAAGGTCGGCGGCGGAGGTCGGCGAGAGGGAGACGTCCGTGGGCCAAAAATGAGCTGCAGGCCCAAGAGACGATTACGGTTCAAGGCGAACTCCGGAGGAGCTGAAGAGGCTCTTCTCCCCCGAAGCATGAACGCCACCCGAGGCCTCGTCAGAGGGCAGGCCACCAGGCCCCGCGCCAGGAAGGGTCGATATGTCGTCATTGGTTTCCAGGTTCGTATCAGGGACGGAATTCGAGGCTTACGAAGAATTTAAAAATAATATGAAGATAATGGTGCCAGCGAGGTTCAACTTCGCCTTCGACGTGGTGGACGTCTACGCCGAAACGGCACCGGATAAGAAAGCCCTCGTCTGGTGCAACGACCGAGGCGACGAGCTGATCCTCACCTTCGGGGAGCTGAAGCGGAAGAGCGATCAGGCGGCTAACTTATTCAAAAATTCTGGCATCAAAAAGGGAGACTGCGTCATGCTGACCCTCAAGGGGCGGTACGACTTCTGGATATGCATGGTGGGGCTCCACAAGCTCGGAGCGGTGGCGATACCAGCGACCCACATGCTGAGGGCGAAGGACATCGCCTACCGGATCAGCAAGGCGAACCTCAAGATGATCGTCTCGATCGCAGAGGACGGCGTCCCCAACGAGGTCGACGGAGCCTGCCGGGAGGTGGAGGGGGCAAAGCCCGTCAGGGCCCTCGTCGGCGACGGCGTCGAGAGGCCTGGCTGGCTCGACTTCCGCCGGGAGCTGGAGGCGGAATCGCCGGATTTTGAGAGGCCTCAGGGCCGAGAGGCAACTGTGAACGGGGACGTCCTCCTCGCCTACTTCACCTCCGGGACCACCGGCTACCCCAAGATGGTGAAGCACGATCAGACTTATCCCCTCGGCCACATCCTGACGGCCAAGTTCTGGCAGAACGTCCTCGAGGACGGCCTCCACTACACCGTCGCCGACACCGGCTGGGCGAAGTGCGTCTGGGGCCAGATCTACGGCCAGTGGATCGCGGGCTCCGCGGTCTTCGCCTACGACTACGACCGGTTCGACGCCGGCAGGATGATGGAGATGGCGACGAAGTTTGGGGTCACCACCTTCTGTGCCCCCCCCACCATCTACCGGTTCATGATCAAGGGGGATATGTCGAGGTACGACTTCTCCTCCCTCAAGTATGCCGTCACCGCCGGCGAGCCCCTCAATCCCACCGTCTACGACCGGTTCTTAGAGGCTACAGGGCTGCGGTTGATGGAGGGGTACGGCCAAACGGAGACGGTCGTCGCCATCGCCAACTTTCCGATGATGAACCCGAAGCCTGGATCGATGGGGAAGCCGTCGCCCGGCTACGACATAGTCCTCGTCGACAAGGACGACCGGATCTGCGAGGTCGGCGAGGAGGGGGAGATCGTCATCAGGACCGACGAGGGGAAGCCTCCGGGGCTCTTCATCGACTACCACCTCGACGCCGAGAGGATGAGGAACACCTGGCACGACGACTACTACCACACCGGGGACACCGCCTGGATCGACGAGGACGGCTACCTCTGGTTCATCGGGCGGACCGACGACATGATCAAGAGCTCCGGTTATAGGGTCGGCCCCTTCGAGGTGGAGAACGCCCTGATGAGCCACCCAGCGGTGATGGAGTGCGCCGTCACCGGCGTCGCTGACCCCCTCCGGGGTCAGGTGGTGAAGGCGACGGTCGTCCTGACGAAGGGTCACAAGCCGTCGGAAGAGCTGAAGGCCGAGCTCCAAAACCACGTCAAGAAGGTGACCGCCCCCTACAAATACCCGAGGGTCATTGAGTTCGTGGAGGCCCTCCCCAAGACGATCAGCGGCAAGATAAGAAGAATCGAGATCCGGGAGAAGGACGAGACGAGGAGCGGATGAATCCCCCGATGGTTGAATAGCCCTTTGGAGGGGATGGGGGCCAAAGCCCAGGAGGCGAAAGATACGGTATACCAGGTGAAGCTGATATCGATGGAGGAGAAGGGAGCCCTGGCGGAGCGGTGCGGTCTCCAGGTGAGGTACGAGGTGAAGTCGGAGATCTACGGCTGCTGCATCAAGCTCCTCACCGGATCGGCGGAGGTGAGAGATCGGTGGATGGAGAGCTTCTACTTCATATCCCAGAACATAAGGTCCCACGCCAGGCTCTACGTCGTCAGCGACCCCGTGATGGGGGACGACCTCGTCTTCTATGACCCCCAGTCCAAGACCGCCTTCCTCGTCAACGTCACCTATTACGGCTGGATCAAGTCCCTCGCCCTCAGCGCCGCGGGGGACGTCCTGGAGGACCAGCACGGGATCTACTCCGTCCACGGAGCCTGCCTCGACCTCCGGGGCCGCGGGATCTGCCTCCTGGGCGGGTCGGGGGCGGGGAAGACGACCCACACCTACGGCCTCCTGAGGAGGCCCGAGACCAGGGTCGTCTCCGACGACTGGTTCTTCGCCCGGATCTACGGCGACGACGTCCTGGCCTTCGGCTCGGAGAAGAACTTCTACATCAGGGCGGAGCTCTCGGAGATCTGGAGGGAGTTCTCGGGGCTCATCGAGAAGGCCGAGTTCGACGGGGAGGGGAGAGGGGTCGTCGACCTCCGTCTCGCCATCGGCAAGGGCCGGATCCTCCCCCTAACCACCCTGTCGGCGGTGATCGTCCTCAAGCGCGACCCCAATGACGAGGTGATAACGAGGAGGCTCTCCCCCGGAGAGGCCCTCTCGATCCTGGAGGAGGACGGCTACTTCAACCCTCACCTCCTGGTGAAGGGCGAGTTCAAGGGGTCCCTCCGGAGCGGATTCTTCCGGGAGCTCTTCTCCAGGGTCCCAGCCTTCATCGTCAACACCGTCAACGAACCCGAGGAGAGCCAGAGGGCGATAGGAGATCTCTTATCCGAAAGCCTCCGGCTGGACGGAGGGCTTCCGTAAGATGGACGGTGATCCGGTCCCGGAGGATCGGGGTTTGAGCTGGCCCGTCCTTCGCCTCCCCTCCGACCACCGGGCGGCTAGGGCCTGACGTAGGCCCATCCTTCCGTCTGCCTCTTCACGAGTTCCCCCGTCCCGGTGGGGACGACCTCGGCGACGGCGATCAGCTCCTCTTCTTTCAGCCCCATGGATCCGAGGGTCTTAGAACATACGGCGAAGCGGACGCCCCGGGCGGCCAGCCCCTCGACCCTATCGTCGAAGGGCCCGGCCTTGAGGAGGGCTGTCACCCCCTCGGAGTTGGCAAGAAGCTCCGCCTCCACCTGGTCGTCCCCCAGCTCTGCCAGGAGATTTCTTATGTTGTTCAGGGCCAGGCTGGCCCGGTCCTTCTCTGCAAGATGGAAGATGGCTCGATATCTCTTCAAGGGTCATTCCTCCCATTTTATTATCTCCATCCTGGACCTCCTCCTTATTTTAACCTCCCCTAACCTCCCCTCGCCACCTGCCTTTAGGAGGAGGGGATCAGATCCTCCTAGGATCTATTGAGACTGAAGGGTCTGATTATATTGGAATTTGGAAGTTGTTGATGCTTTTATCCAGAAGAAAAAAAAAGAATGGAGGGGGTATAGGAGGGAGGATTGGCAGCCGACAACTGCCGTATACCACTACGGCATCTGTCTTATATAAGGGTTTCGGTCTCCGGAGCTTCTGGTCCGGGGTCCAGGATAGTCTAATCCAGAGCTGGGGAAGGTTCTCGCTCCCGATTCGGATTTATGGGAGGTCTGATCCCGGATACAGGTCAGAAACGGGACAATGGCTCGATCCCTAAAATGGGATCTGATCCTGGATGTGGTTTTGATGCGGACGATTTGCCCCGATCCAGACCGATAGTTTGATCTCGCCTTCGATTTTACAGTCCCCTACAATGTCCGGCGATCTGGCGGTGGTATTTGACGTTGCTGGCACCATGCTGGAGATGTACCGGGTGGCGAAGGAGATCTCCAAGGACGGCCTCATGAAGGGGGTCGTCACGATGGAGCTGGTGATGGAGGGGGGAAGGAGGGCTCTTGTGATCCCCCAGCTCCATCCCGAGGAGATTCTGGGGGCTCCGCCCCAGATGCCCCTCGGGGCCTTCTTCCGGGGGAGGGAGGGGAACGTCATGGTGAGCTGCTCCCGCCTTCCCGTATCCGATGACGAGGCTTTATCGGTCCTCCTCCGCTCCGGGGCGGTGGTGGCCAACCTCCAGGAGGCCCTGGCGGAGGTATGCGCCCGATGCCCGGGGTTCTACTACACCTCGGGTCTGATAGTGGACGTGGAGGCGGGAGAGGTTACCCACGCCATCAGCACCGGAGGCAGGCCCTTCCCATCCCTGGAGGCGGTTTTGTCGGAGCTGGAGGCGATGGGGGCCGAGATCTACGTCGCCTCTGGAGACAGCATGCGGAGCCTCTCGGTCCTCACCAAGTGCCGGGGGATAAAGAGGGAGCGGATATACCCCGCCTCCAGGCCCCGGCAGAAAGGGGAGATCGTCGAGGAGCTGAAGAACGAGTACAGAATGGTGGTAATGGTGGGAGATGGGTTGAACGATCAGTACGCTCTCAAGGCCGCAGATCTGGGGGTCCTGACGGTCCAGCAGGACACCCGTCCTCCGATGGAGCTTTTCGAGGCAGCGGACGAGGTGATCGACGACATAGGAGGGCTTCCAGGGCTGGTGAGGGGACGGCTATTGGAGATGGTGGGATAGCACTTTGAGGATCTGCTCCTCTGAAGAGAGGGGTTGGGAAAAAAAATCATTTTATGTCAAAGATCGGCAATATTCTCATAGGTTGACAACAATGCGGTCTGAAATTAGCAGAGGTCTCTTTCATCTTCAATATTAAAGAAAGCTATTTATACTTGAATTGTGACCACGTTAGATTGAGGGCATTTTAAACACCACTGAAGAGGGGACTAGATTAAGAACGAGATCCAAAGGTCGAGATAAGGGGATCGGAAGTAATGTTCGAAGAACTTTTAGAAGTGTACAAAAACAAAGTGTCTGAAAGTGAGCGAGACCTGGAAGAGAATCAGGCGATGATGGGACTCATCATGGCCGTGGAGAACATCTCCAACATGCTGAGCACAAAGCAGCAGGATGTAGATCTTCTGGGGAGGCTGATCGACCAGGTGGACCACCTCTCAAAGGAGGTGGCAGATCTCAAAAGCCAGATGAAGACTAGACAGACCCGGTCCACCGTAGCTCGGCCTCCGAAGGTCTCCGAGGGGAACGCCCTCGACGGCCACACCGCGACCCTGATAGACCTGATGAGGGAGAGGCCCGGAAGATACACCACCAGCGAGCTGGTCGAGATGCTAGGCCTGAACAAGACGACGGTGATAACGGTGATGAAGCGGGCCGTCGAGATGGACCCGGTCCACGTCAAGCTCACCCAGGGAAAGAGGCGGAAGCTCTACCTCTCCTACATCCCAGAGGATCAGGAGCCGGGAGAGAGGAAGGAGGCGGAGTCCTCCTCCGAAGGGGCGGACAGGGTGCGCCTTGAGCTGATGTCCATGACCTGAAGCCCCCCGGCCGACCGTCTATCAGCGTGGAGTTGCTACCATTCGGTCAGGTCCCCGCACCGAGGGAGTCAGGCCGCCTCAGAACCTTCTATTCTAGGAGCCGTCTGAGGTACCGGCACCTTTCGATGCCTCTCTGGAAGTGCTGAAGCGGCAAAAGCATTGCTGGAGGTGCATGCCAGGCTCCCCTCTTCGCCGGATTTGTAGGGGTCGGCCATATTGAACGGATCGAAGAGATCTCAAACTCCGCGGAGGAATGGAAACGATCGATGCGAAGGCCTTTCTCATAGATCTGGACGGGGTCCTCTACGTGGACAAAAACCCCATCTTCGGAGCGAAGGAGACTCTCGCCCGGCTGGAGGAGATGGGGTATCGGTATAGGTTCATCTCCAACACCACCTCGAAGTCCAGGAGGACCCTGGCCACGTTCCTCGCAGGCCTGGGGTTTGAGATCCCTGAGGAGAAGATCCTCACTCCCGCCGTGGTCGCCGCCGAGCGGCTCCGGTCCGAGATGGGAAGGAGGTGCTTCTTCATCACGAGGCGGGACGTCCTGGACGACTTCGAGGATGCCGGCGTCGTTGTCAGCGATGAGAAAGTTGATTACGTGGTGGTGGGGGACGCGGAGGCGGACTTCACCTACGAACGGCTTAACCGGGCCTTCAGGCTGGTGATGGACGGGTCGAAGATGATCGCCCTGGAGAAGGACAGGCACTGGATGGGAGCTGAGGGCCTCAACCTCGCCGCCGGCCCCTTCGTCTCTGCCCTGGAGTACGCCTCCGGCGTAGAAGCCGAGGTGGTGGGAAAGCCCTCCCCCCAGTTCTTCGAGGTCGCCCTCAGGGATCTCGGCGCATCCGCCGAGGAGGCGGCGATGATCGGCGACGACATAACCTCCGACGTCGGGGGCGCAAAGGCCGCCGGGATGATGGGGATCCTCGTTCGGACGGGGAAGTACAGGGTGGAGGCGGTGGATCGGTCGGGGATCGTCCCCGACCTGATCCTCGGATCGATCGCAGAGCTCTTGGATCATATATGAACGCAGAGCCGTCTTCAAGGGAAGGGGCCTGGCCCCTTCCGGCGGGGAAAAGGCGGGTCGGAACGGTCCTGGACCCTGAGATGATCGGAGAGGACGCCCCAGCCTACATCCGCTCCCTCAGGGATGAGGGGGCGCTATCCATGCTCCATCTCGAGCTCTACTCCAGGCGGCCCGAGCCATCGGAGAGGTAATCCGACGGGAACTGGTTTGGTCCCGGAAGGCCCCGAGGTCTCCTCGACCCCACCGGCCTCCTCCTCGCCATATCGGAAGGATGAGACGGAAGGCTGCTGGACTGGAGAGGACAGTGGCGTGGGGGAAGCGAGGAGAAATTGAGAAGGATGGGGGAAGCAGAGAATCTCGAGCTTCCTCCGCCAGCCTCGGCCTCAATCGAGGAGGACGAGGCCGAAGAGGGCGGCCCCCTTCGAGTAGGAGTCGAGGACCGCGAGGTCGTATCCTGCCCTCTCCAGGGTGGCGAAGACGTCGATCCCACAGGCCTCCATCGAGGGCCTCACCCTATCCTTGTGCCTGCAGTTCCTGCCTTCGGTGGGATCGACCGCCCCCTCCCTCTCCTCGGGGATGCAGGTCTCGCAGAAGGTGCAAGGCAGGGCGTTGAACCCGAAGGCCTTGTAGTAGCCGGCGAGGAATGCAGACCTCTCCAGCTGGAATATCGTCTCGTGGACGGCTTTGATCGATCCCCAGAGATGGTGGTGGAGCCGCTGGGGCGGTACGGCGGGGTCCGGCACCGCCTCAAACCGGGCGACGACCCCCATGCAGTACTCCTCCAGCACCTTCCGGGTCTCCTCCGGCGTCGGCGAGTAGGGTGGGCAGCCCAGGTGCTTCCCGTAGGCTTTGCACCCGTACCTGCACTTCAGCCTCACCCAGTTCGCCACCACCACATCCCCGGCGGAGATGGGCCTGAGGTCGGGGTGGACCTCCCGGAGCCTATGGAGGAGATCCTCCAGATCGATCCTGTTGATGGTCATTTTGCTATTGTTTTATAGGTATCCCAACTCCTTCATCTCTTTGAGGCTAGTCCTCACGACCCTTCCGGAGAGCTGGGCCTGGATCCAGGGATCTTCAGAATAAGATGGGTACAGGAAGTCCACAGGCCTATCAGAAATACTGTAACTCACCGGCGTGCCGATGGGCGTTTCTCCGAGCCACGCTATGCCTGTGTAATTGGTGTTGGTGGCTCCGATGAGCCTCGGCTCCACGGTGCCGTTGACGACGTTCATCCACCGGGGCGTGCTCCCCCAGCTCCAGAGGCCGGTGTCGTTTCCGTCTGTGTCGGCTGCGGGCTGGTAGGGGAGGTTCTTAAGCCATGCCGTTCCGAAATCTCCGCCGACGGTCACCGGCTCGATGCCGAAGGCGGCGGTGCTGGCAGCGATGAGGGCCACGAAGGCCAATGGTAATACTGTTCTCATGAATTAACCCCACAATACCCTTTATGCCGGGTATTCCACCTCCCACCAATAAAAGCCTTTCGAGATCCTCCGGAGCCATTGCGTCCCCCTCGGGACCCCTCACCCCTCTCTTTTCATTCGATCTTCCTTGCCGCCACCTCGATCGCCCGGACGAGGCTGTCCCTCGGGATTATCGTCGCGACCGGGATCGATAGAAGCTTCTCGACCGTCGGGCTGACGATCGGCGCACAGACGAGGGCTGCGGCCCCGTCCCTCTCTGCCCGGACGGCGGCGACGATCGCCTCCTCGATGTTCGTCGCCGAGTACTCCCGGAGGACGAGGAGCCTCTCCCCGATCTTCATCCTCTTCTCCTTGATCTCGTCGAGGACGGGACGGGCGGCGATGACGGCGATGAAGCCGGTCTCGGAGCCCTCGATCTCCCGGATCGTCTTGACGATCTGCCGGAGGGTGGTGATGTTCGGCTCCCGGTGGCCGGACATGATCTTGTAGAGGGTGGACTGGGGGATCGAGGAGACGGCGCTGAACTCTCGGGCGGAGAGCCCCATCTCCGATAGGACCTCCTTCATCGCCTCCCGGAGCTTCTCGTCGGAGATGAAGGCCGCCTTCATCAGCTTCTCGGCGTATGTCATCTAATTGTAGAATAATTCCAAGTTATTAGTACTTTTGGGATTATATATCGGTCTCGTCGGAAAACGCTTTATATTGACCCCATGCTCTCTCTCGGTGGTGATCACATTTGAGGAGAGATCTTATCATCGCAGCCCTGGCAGCTGGCCTCGTCGCCCTCGTCGCCCTCGGCTGCATCGGGACCGATTCAGATAAGGCCAAGATGACCACTTTGCGGATCGGCTACCAGCCCAGCACCCATCAGGTCGCTGAGATGGTGTCGATGGAGGAGGGGTGGTGGCTCGCGGACCTGAAGCCCTTCGGGATCGAGGAGGTCCAGGACTTCGAGTTCCCCTCGGGACCCCCTGAGATGCAGGCGATGCTCGGCGGAAGCCTCGACATAGCCTACGTCGGCGCCGCCCCGCCGATCAGCGCCATAGCCCAGGGGCTTGACGCCAAGATCGTCGCCGCCGTCCAGAAGAACGGGTCAGATCTCGTCGTCAGACCCGAGATCGAGTACGCTGGCCCCGAGTCCCTCGTCGGCCTGACGGTCGCCACCTTCCCGCCAGGCTCGATCCAGGACACCGTCTTCAGAAAGTGGCTCCAGGAGAGCGGGGTCGACCCTGCGGACCTCGACATAAAGTCGATGGACCCCGGAGCTGCCGTCACCGCCATATCGGCGGACCGGGTCGACGCCGTATTCCTTCCCCACCCATCCCCTGCCATCATCGAGCTTGGGGGGAACGGCAAAGCCGTCGTCGCCTCCGGTGAGATGTGGCCCGACCACGCCTGCTGCTGCCTCGTCGTCAGCGGCGAATTGATGAGGGAGGAGCCGGAGCTGGTGGAGCAGATCGTCAAGACACACATCAGGGCCACCGAGTTCATCAACGAGAACCCCGATCGGGCGGCTGAGATATACGCCGCGAAGACGAATCAGAACCTGACGGTGATAGAGCAGTCGATCAAGAGCTGGGATGGCGCCTGGATCAGCGATCCCCACGTCATCATCCCGTCGGTGACGGAGTTTGCCCGGGTCAACTACGAGCTGGGATACACCGGCGGAAAGCTCCTCGAGGAGGACGACCTCTTCGACACCTCCTTCTACAACAGGGTGAAGGGCTGAGACGGCATAGCAGAAGGGATCGGGAAGAGAGAAAGAGGAGGAAGATGCGAGGGATGGAGAAGGTAGGGAGAGGAGGCTGACGATGAAAGATGGTGGAGGATCGGGATTGAGGCTCGGCGAGAGGTTGAGGGAGGGGGCGGCGGAGCACGGGGTCGAGGCCCTCTCGGTGATGGGGTTCGTCGTCGTCTGGCAGCTCTTGGCCGTCGCCATAGCAAACCCCCTCAAGCTCCCCAGCTTCCTCCAGGTCGTCGACGCCCTCCTACGCCAGTGGGAGACGATCCTCTGGGTCGACCTCCGGGTCAGCCTAGTCCACTTCGCCATCGGCATGGCGGCGGGCCTTCTGGTGGCGCTGCCCATAGGGATGGCCATGGGCTGGTCCCGGGTCGCCGATCGGATCTTCGACCCCATCGTGGAGCTGATCAGGCCCATCCCTCCCCTCGCCTGGATCCCCTTCGCCATCATCTGGTTCGGCTTGACGCCCCACGCGGCGGGGTTCATAGTCTTCGTGGGGGCGGTCTTTCCGATCCTGATCAACTCCTACGTCGGCTTCCGGTCCGTCCCTCGGGTCTACGTTGAGTCGGCGATGGTGTTGGGGGCGACCCGGAACCGGGACCTCATCAGGTACGTCGCCCTCCCCTCGGCCCTGCCGTCGATAGCAGCCGGCATCAGGATCGCCATGGGGATCGCCTGGATGTGCATCGTCGCCGCCGAGATGTTCGGGGCGTCGACGAGGAGTGGCCTCGGCTATAGGCTCTGGGACTACTATTCCCTCCACATGATGGACCTAGTCTTCCTCTACATGATCGTCCTCGGCTTCCTCGGCCTCCTCATCGATCGGACCTTCAGGTACGTCGTCCAGGAGAGGCTCCTCCGCTGGCAGGAGGGGCTCCGGCAGAACTAGGGGAGAGGCCGATCCCGGGCCCCTCTCATTAGCCTATCATTTTTTGATGCCATCTTTCGAACCCCTCGAAGGGCGATGATCCTGGCCTCCAGCGCCAGGATGATTAACAACGAGGTCGTCAGGAGAGGCGGGAAGGGATACCATGTTGATATCAACTACCCCCAACGTAGATGGCAAGCGAGTTGTAAAGTACTTCGGCATCGTCAGCGGCGAGGCGATCCTCGGCGCCAACATCTTCAAGGACCTCTTCGCCGGGATCAGGGACATCGTCGGAGGAAGGTCGGGGGCTTATGAGAAGGAGCTCCGGAAGGCGAAGGAGATCGCCCTCTCCGAGATGGCGGAGGAGGCGCAAGGGCTTGGAGCCAACGCCATCCTCTCCGTCGACCTCGACTACGAGACCCTGGGGCAGGGGAGCGGTATGCTGATGGTCTCTGCCTCCGGGACCGCCGTCTTGGTGGAGTGAGGAGCGAAAAAGGAGCTCGCAAGATCAGAACAAAATGCAAAAAAGACGAGATAAGGCTCAGGGAAGCTCCAGGGTCCCGGCGATCCGGAGCTTGCTCCCCTCCAGCTGGCATACGACGGCTCTGTCGCCAGAACGGTAGACGAGGGGCTTGTCGAGATCGAGGCCCAGGAGGGGGCTCCTCCAGTCGTCCTCCGCCTCGACGGACGAGACCCTCGCCGGGAGAAACTGCATCCAGTGGCCAACGTGGAGAACCATCCCCTCCTTCAGGGGCGCGGGCCAATAGCGGATCAGCTCCGCCCTTCCAGAGATCTTCGCCTCGGACTGGAGGGCGTCGTCGGTGGCGAGGACCGCCCCCCGGTCTAGCTCATCAGCCTCGATGTTCTTGAGGGCGATCCCCGCCCGGTCCCCGGCCTGGGCCCAGTCGAAGTCGTCGTCGTGCTTCTGGATCGACCGGACCTGGGCGACCTTATCGCCTGGAAGGACCTTCAGGGAATCGTGCTTTCTTATGACCCCCTCGGCCACCGTCCCGAGGATGACGGTCCCTATCCCCCGGACGTTGAAGAAGTGGTCGACGGGGATGGCGCCCCCCCGCTCCTCCGGGGATGGAGGAGCCTCTTTGAGCCGGTCCGCCTCGTCGAGGAGCCTCTCCCGGAGAGAGATGGGGTCGTCCTCGATCTGCTCGTACCCCTCCAGAACCGTCCCCTTGATCACGGGTTTTATCCTGCCGGCATCGAGGTAGTTTCGGAGGATGAGGTAGCCCTCCCTAATGCCGAGGGCCTGGAGCATGATCACCGACTCGCCGAAGGCGGCGTCGATCGCATCGACGACGAGGATCGCCTTTTTGGCTAGGGATGCCGCAAAGAAGAGAGGCGCCAGCCTCTCAGGGTACCTCGTCGGCTCGACGATGGTGACGGTGCTCTCGCCCCGCTTCAAGTTGTAGAAGGTGATGTCGGTGGAGGTCCCCTTCTTCCCGACCTCTTTGGCGTAGCCCTGGGGGCCGAGGATCGCCACGTTCAGATTTGCCATAGATCGTCCGGAGAGATTCTCGAGGATAATAGGCTTTGCGGTGGTTTTGCGGAGGGTCCCGCCCCCCCACCAAAGGGCGAGGGCCCGTCTTCCATCGGCGGAGGATGGAAGAGTTGATGCGGTTTCCTAATGGTTCTCAGGGTCCCTGGTGGCTGAATCTTGAGGGCAGGGGCCGACCCACCCCTCAGATGAACCGAGGCCTCTCCGAGAGCCTCATCGGCAGAGGCAGCCTCTTGGTCGGCTTTCCCGCCGTCTCGGCCGAGATCCTGGCCTTGAGGTCTTCGACGGTCATCTCGACCTTGGCGGGCCGCTTCGGCTCCGATTCGGCCCGGATGGTGACCGCAAGCTTCCCGGACTCGAGCTCCGAGTCTCCGATGACGACGACGTAGGGCACCCACTCCCGGCCCGCGTCCCGGATCTTTTTGCCGACGGTCTCGTCCCGGTCGTCGACGTCCGTCCTGAAGCCGAGGGCTTCTGCGACCTCCTCGGCCCGGGGCTGGTGGCGCTCTGCCACGGGGATCACCCTCACCTGGGTCGGCGATAGCCAGGTCGCCAGCATCGGGACCTTCCCCTCGGTGGAGACCCGATGGGCCTTCTCCAGGAGGGCGTACATCAGCCGCTCGATGGCGCCGCTCGGGGAGCAGTGGAGGATGATCGGCCTCTTGAGGGCACCCTCGACGTCCGTGTAGTCGATCTCGTAACGATCGGCGTTCTCGACGTCGATCTGGACCGTCGATAGGGCGGAGGCCTTGTCGAGGGCGTCGACGAAGTTGAACTCGAACTTGAGGACGAAGTAGAAGAACCGCTCCTCCCACATCTCGATGAGGACGGGCTTGTTGACGATCCTGACGAGCCCCTCGACGAACTCCCGGTTCTCGTCGTAGAACTCCTTTGTGAACCTGATCGCCACCTCGTAGTCGTCGAGGTCGAGGCCCGCCTCTTTGAGGACCGAGATCGAGGTCCTATACTGATTCTCAAACTCTCGGGTTGCTCCAACCATGTCGGCGCAGAGGGTGTGCATGTCGGGCATGGTGAAGGCCCGGAGCCGCCGGAGGCCCACGAGCTCGCCGCGCTGCTCCCGCCGGAAGGAGTAGCGGGTCATCTCGATCATCTTGAGGGGGAGGGACTTGTAGGAGAGGGTCATGTCGTGGCTCATCAGAAACTGGCCGAAGCATGCGGCAAATCGGAGGAAGAAGCTCCTCTTCTCCGCCTCGATCGAGTACTGCCTTGCCGGGAATCTGTCCAGGTATTTTTTGAGGGTTGGGTGGTTCATGTCGTACATGATGGGGGTCTCCACCTCCATCGCCCCCATCTCCGCCGCCCTCTCCAGGACGTAAGACTCCAGGAGGGACTTGACGAGCCTCCCCTTCGGGTAGTACCTCATGTTCCCCGAGTCGGAGCCGGGCTCGTAGTCGACGAGCTCCAGCCGCCGCATCAGCTCGACGTGGGGGGGGACGGCCTCGACTGCCCTGCTCTTGGAGATCTCGTAGTTGACGAACTTTCTCAGGTTCTCATAGCCATCGAAGTCGAACTTCTCCGGCTCTGCCATCGAGCCGTCAGGGGTCATGATCCTCCAGATGGAGACGGCCTTCTCCTCGGCCTTGAGGGCCTCCGAGACTACCTCCTCCCTCTCCTGGGGCCTCCCTCCAACGGCGGTCCCCGTGGGCGCCGCGCCGCCGGCGCCTTCGCCGACCCTGATCGATCGGGAGAGCTCTGAGAGGGGATGGCCTTTGCAGCTCAGCTTGAAGGCCTTGTACCAGCCGAAGGGTGCCCTCGTCACCTCGCGATCTTGTCGGAGGGCCTCCTCCAGTCCCCGGAGGACCTCGACGGCGGCTTTGGGGGTGGATAGGTGGGGGCTGAGGTGGGCGTAGGGGTAGAGCATGACCCTCTCCGCCTTGACCTGATCGGCAACGGCGGCGATCTCCTTTGCTCCCGCGACGATCGCCGCCGGGATATCGTCCTCGTCCATCTTCTCGACGGCGATGAAGGCGCAGAGCGCCTCCTCCAGCCGTCCCGACTTCTCGGCCTCCTCCACCTTCTCGGCGACGGGGGTCGGCCTCTTCGCCTCAAACTCTATGTAATCGGAGTGGATCAACAGCAACTGCAAATAAGACCACCTTCGTTCATCCAGCTACAAAAGGGGCCATCTAGTTCAACCTTTCGACAGGAGCTGGTGGGGCTAATGAGCCCGTATCCCGGAAGGATCGGCAGGAAAGGCATCGGTCTTTGTCAAATCCTCGTCATCATCTAACCCAATAAAATCGACAATTTTCCCAATGTAGAAGGACTAAGAAAGAGGTGGGAGCCGCCCCGATCCGTTTCGGGGCAGCCTAACGAGGGCCCGGACTTAAATGCAAGGCAGCCAGTCGACCTGGACGTCGCCGCAGGTTCCGTTGCCCCAGAGCTGGATGAACTTCTCGATGGAGAAGACGCCCGTCAGGTCCTCAACGGACCGGCCCCACTCGTAGTGGCGGCCTTTGCAGTTTGTTGCGACGTCCTTCGAGAGCCAGCCGATGTGGGCGACGCCGATGACGTTGGAGTTGAAGTTGGCCTCGAGAGCGCCGGTGCAGTCTCCGCAGCCATAGCAGCCGTCCTCACCGCAGTATGGTATTTGATCATTCGTGCCGACACCCATCCAAGGCCACCAGCTGCAGTCTCGCCTGGTCTTCACCTCGGTGTTCTTCTGGAGGTGCTCGGCGTGGGTGTACATCTCGACCACAACGGCTCCGATGTAGTAGTTCTGGACGCAGAGCTTCTCGATCCACTTCTGGTCGTAGGTGCCGGTCTGGTAGCTGACGGGCATGTACTCAAACTCCGCCTCCTTGGTGAAGTTGATGTAGTCGACGCAGCAGGATTCAGGATACCTATTTTGATCCCTAACAAATACATACGGATTTTCAGAACCTTCCTCCCACCAGCATAGGGGTCCGAAGGGGTCCCTCTCGGCCTCGATCTCAGTCCGCTCGGTGATGACGTTTCCGCTTCCGGACTCCTTCTCGACGAGCTTGTTTCCAGCAAGGCCAGCCTGGGTCTGGATGATCGTCTCTACGTTCTTGTAGCCAACGCCCTTGATGTTGGCCTTCTCGTACATGTAGTTGGCAGCGCTTGCCATGCCGACAACCGCCATGCAGAGGAGGAGCAGCACTGCTAATTCTCGCTTCAAATAATCCCTCCAATCCTTCTAAAAGTGGATCCGATTATATAAATGTTTACATCCTCGTATTTTCTCTCAGGAAAGATGCTTAATGAATAATCAAAAAGAGGTGGGATCCGCCTCGATTTGGTGTCGAGGCAGCCTAACGAGTTTCCGAACTTAAATGCACGGTAGCCAGTCGACCTGGACGTCGCCGCAGGTTCCGTTGCCCCAGAGCTGGATGAACTTCTCGATGGAGAAGACGCCCGTCAGGTCCTCAACGGACCGGCCCCACTCGTAGTGGCGGCCCTTGCAGTTTGTTGCGACATCCTTCGAGAGCCAGCCGATGTGGGCGACGCCGATGACGTTGGAGTTGAAGTTAGCCTCGAGGGCGCCGGTGCAGTCTCCGCAGCCGAGGCAGGCATCATCGTTATCGCCACAATAGAACCACATTCCACAGTCTCGCCTGGTCTTGACCTCGGTGTTCTTCTGAAGGTGCTCGGCGTGGGTGTACATCTCGACCACAACGGCTCCGATGTAGTAGTTCTGGACGCAGAGCTTCTCGATCCACTTCTGGTCGTAGGTGCCGGTCTGGTAGCTGACGGGCATGTACTCAAACTCCGCCTCCTTGGTGAAGTTGATGTAGTCGACACAGCACTCGTAGCATTCGATGGGCCCGTTGCTATTTCTGATCAATTCACAGCACTCTGGTCCAAAGGGGTCCCTCTCGGCCTCGATCTCGGTCCGCTCGGTGATGACGTTCCCGCTTCCAGACTCCTTCTCGACGAGCTTGTTTCCGGCTAGCCCCGCCTGGGTCTGGATGATCGTCTCTACGTTCTTGTAGCCAACGCCTTTGATGTTGGCCTTCTCGTACATGTAGTTGGCAGCGCTTGCCATGCCGACAACCGCCATGCAGAGGAGGAGCAGTACTGCTAATTCTCGCTTCAAATAATCCCTCCAATCGGTCTTCTTGATGTTGAATATAAAAACTTTTACATCGCCCCTTCAATTTTGACTGATCCTTGGGGTGGAGGGCCTGCTGAATGCCCCCAATTGTTCCTCGCCTCTGGAGGCTACGACCACCTCAGAAAATGCCATAATAATAGAAATATTAATTTATATTACATATTTGATCCGAAGCGTTTCCCCCCTAGGAAGGCCGAATGAATTTAAGAATATACAAAACTTCCGCATATAAAAGCCATCAAGAGACGATCGTCTCCTCTCTTGAGGCTGCAAAATGGGCGGAAAATCTGCGCGACGGCTATAGCGACCTTCTCATGATGATAGCCCCCTCGCCGTCGGGGTAGTAGTTCTTGGCGGTGGTGAAGATCTCAAACCCGAGGTCGACGTAGAGCCCCTGAGCCCGCTTGTTAGTCGCCCTCACCTCCAGGATGACGTCGACGACCCCGAGCCTCCGGAAGATCTCCAGAAGCTCCGTCAAAAGACGTCTTCCGACCCCCTGGCCCTGAAGTCCCGACCTGACCGCTAGCCAGAAGATCCTCCCCTCCATGGGCGACTGCCTGAACCCCAGGACCATCCCGGCGATGGTGCCGGACACCTCCGCCACCAGGAAGGTGGTGGGGTAGTTCTCGTAAAAGTAGGTCAGAAGGTAAGGGTCGTGGCCGCCCCCAGCCTCGGCGTCCAAGGAGACCGCCTCGGAGAAGTCGCGAGGCTCAAACCTTCTGATCTTCAAGCTATCATTGCGGGTCCCCAAGAGATCCATCTCGTCCTTCCCCTCCATCGGCCTCAAGATAAAGGTACCTTATCGATGGGGAGGTTTTTATCTCATCCGGTTCTGGTGGGTCCAGGAGGCTAAACTCCCGCTCCTCCAGCGGTGGGGACCGTCGAGATGGGGCCATGGGAGGATCCTCTGGAGACGATGGCGAGATGAAACGAGATGCGGGCCTTGTATCCTTGACGATTCTGATCCTGACAGCCGTCCAGGCCCAGGCCGCCCTCTTCCAAGGAGTGGAGGCCGACGAGTTCAACGGCACCACCTACATCCTCGCGAAGTCGGAGGCGGAAGTGATCGTCCCCGCTAACGGCAGCAGCTTCAACCTCACCCTCCCCATCAGGGCTGAGATGAGGCTCTTCAACTCTTCGGGCGGAGAGGTCCCCGTCGAGACCGAGGTCCAGTTCTGGCGGGGATACTACAACTACCAGGTCGTCTCCGAGGAGGCGGTAGAGGGGCACCTCAACTACACCATCCCCATCACCGACCAGAGGTTCGTCGCCCTCGCCGAGGAGGGCTCCAGCGTCCGGGTCGTTCTCCCTCCAGGTTACGCCACCGGCGATCGCCTCCTGGGAAAGGCTATGCCTCGCCCCGACGGGGTTATTGTCCTGGAGAACAGGACTGTCCTCCTCTGGACGGAGTTGGAGGGGAGGACCCTCGTCGACGTCGGCTTTTATAGAGAGGATGCGCCCCGGGCCTTCAGGCTATTCCTCCTCCTTCTCGCATTCCTCGCCGGGATCGTGGCCCTGGAGCACTACGTCAGCATGAAACGGCTCAGGTCCGTTAAGAGGGAGGCGGATGAGGATCTCGACGGCGAAGGCGGGGCATGAGGAGGCCTCCAAGGCCTTTGGTCAGATCTAAGTATCAGACACGTCTTTATTCCCATGACCATGGAGGCTGAAGAGATCGAGAAGGGGGTATACGTCGTAGGCGGGGCGGGGATCTCCCACCCCGCGGACTGCTGCGTATACCTGGTGGATGCTGGACCGGAGATGGTGATGATCGACGCTGGCGCTGGACCCGGAGCCGGCTCGATCCTGAAAAACGTCCGGGACCTCGGCTTCGACCCTTCCCGGATCGGCCACCTTGTAGCCACCCACTGCCACATCGACCACATCGGGGGGATAGCCTGGATCCGGGAGGAGACAGGATGCCTGGTGATCGGCCACCAGGAAGACCGGGACGGGATCGAGCTCGGAGATCCGAGGCTCACCGCCGCAGACCTCTACGGAATCGAGTACTGGCCGACAAAGGTGGACGTAGTCCTCGAGGGGGACGAGGAGGTGATGAAGCTAGGGGATCTGGAATTCCGATTCGTCGCCATCCCCGGCCACACCCCAGGAAGCATAGCCGTCCTCGTCGACCTCCTGGGGGTGAGGTTCCTCTTCGGCCAGGACGTTCACGGCCCCTTCAGCGACCGCTGGGGCTCTGACGTAGGCCGGTGGAGGAGGTCGATGGAGAAGCTCCTGGGGCTGGAGGCCGACATCCTCTGCGAGGGCCACGCCTGGGTCTTCAGGGGCCCGGAGGTCCGATCCTACATCGAGGCTCAGCTGAGGAGGCATCAGCACCTTTAGGAAGGTCCCCTAATAGGGGAGATGAACGCTTGTGATCCAACCTGCCGAGAACCTGGCCACCATTCAGAGGTCGGACCTGAAGGTCGCCACATCGCCTTCGTCGACGAAGATCTCGGCCTCAAGGAACCTGGAGGCTGTCCAGATGTTCGTCGAGGCGTGGCTCGTCACCTCGGGGGCGGTGTAGGAACCGCCCGCCAGGGCGAGGTAAGGGACGAGCTGATCGGCGAGGTGGCGGTCGACGGCGGCCCTCGAGAGTAGCTCCGCCACCATCCCCTCCGCCGCCTGGGAGCCGACCCGCTCCGCCGGGAGGCCCCGCTCCCCCAGAGCGCTTGCACCCTTCCACCCCGACCAGAGGGTGATCCCGCTCCCGGTTGACGGCAGGGCAAGAGTCTCGATCCCGATCTCGGCCTCAAACCCCGCCCGATTCAGGACCATGGTGGCCGCCTCCGCCTGCCTCCTGACGACGTCCTCAGGGAGGTTTGAAGAGTGGGATGAGCCCTCGAGGATCTCGGCCTCCGAGGCGGAGAGGTCTGCCCTCTTCAGCGCCCCTGGGGCCGTCTTCAGGGTTGCCACCCCTCCCCCCCGAGGGTAGTAGCCCCGCCGGTCGACCGTCAATCGGGCCCGGACCCCGAACTCGGCGAAGGCTGGGAGGGCGACTCGGGATAGGTGATCGATAGTCGGAGACCACTTGACGTCGGTTCCTCCCCGAAGGGTCAGGGTCGCAGGCCCGTCCGCCTTGGCCAGAGCCGGGAGGAGGCAGTGGATGAGGAGGGTGATGCTCCCGGCGGTGCCGATGTCGACGTCGTAGACGCCGCCCCGGACCTCCCCGGGCCAGAACTTCACCTCCCTGGACCCCGGCATCACCCCCTCCGTCCTGGCGTCCGAGACGATGGCGAGGGCTGATATCGCCGTTACGTGCTGGGGTGAGAGGCCTGGTCTTGGCCGGTTCTCTCTGATCCTCGCGATCCGGACCGGCTCCCCGGTGACCGCCGAGAGGGCCACCGCCGTCCTCACGATCTGACCTCCACCCTCGCCGAAGGAGCCGTCGATATCGATCATCCGACCGCGGAACTGAACTCCTCTTCGAACTCCTCACACATGCCGGCGATCCTGGAGGCCACCTCGTTCAATAGGGCGACGGGGTCGACATCCCTCGTCTTCAGCCTGAAGATGGGGTTTGTCATCATAGGGAACTTGGCGTCGTAGGTGGCTATGAGGACCCGGTCGTCCTCCAGAAGCTCCGTCCTGAGGAGGTTCAGGAGGGTGTGGCTCTCCCCAAAGAACTCCAGGTGGAGCTCGTCATCGGTCTTCTTCAGGACCTTTACGTTCATCTGATCACCCCCGTCCCGAAATCTGTGCTCAGCTTCCGGGACTCCACCTGCTCGCATTCGGGGCAGACGAGCCGCTTCCCATCGAGCTTGAGGGGGGTGGCGCACCTTCCACAGTACGCCTTGACGACCCCCAGGTCCTCGTCGACGATGGAAAGGCCGATGGTGGGGGTGGCGTCGATGATCTTCGCCTTGACGATGTCCCGGAGGCCCAGGACCTGGCGGATCTCCTTGACGTAGGAGTTCTTGACCCTGGATATGTGGAGGAGGGCCTCGGTGTTGAATATCGGCCTCGCCTCGCACCCCCTCTTGAAGGCCAGCCGGAGGATGGCGAGGCTGTCCTTGAGGTCGGTGATCTGGCCGACGACCACATCCCCGTTCTTCAGCTTCACCGGGGCGTTGGTCCGGGGGAGAACCTTCGCCGACCTTCCCTTGACGTCCACCTCAAAGACCCCCGTGCTCGAGGAGAGGAGGTGCTCACCTCTGACATAGGTGCCTTCGCCGGGCAAAAACTCCTCTGCAGCCCCGACGACGTCGCCGGGGATGACGAAATTCGATGGCATCTTTCGGTTCACCTGCAAAATATCCGATATAGTTCTACTTCTATTATCTTGACGTCTCTGCTGTGGAACTTGAAGCTCCTCCTCAGGGGAAAGGGGATCTTCTTGACATCTTCGACCTTACAGGGTTCTACGAACCGTCTAATGAACCCTTCGCTGCCCGCGTTGTGGATCGAGTAGATAACCTCGGCCGTCTCCATCGCCTTCCGGAGGAAGGCCCGGTCTCCACCGCTCCCCCTCTGGGCGCCGAAGGGCGGGTTCATCACCACCGTCGCAACCCCTCGGAGGGCGACGGTGGCCACGTCTCCTCGGACGAAATGGACTTCGACGCCGAGGCGGCGGGCGTTCTCTCTCGCGATCCTGAGGGCCGAGGGGTCCATCTCTAAGCCGACGACGGCCCTCGCCCCCAGGAGGGCGGCACCGATCGCCAGGACCCCGGTTCCGCATCCCAGGTCGCAGACGGTCCCCTCCAGATCACCCCGGAGGAGGGCGGAGTAGAGGAGCTCCGAGGCGATGGTCGCCGGGGTTTGGTACTGTTCTAGGCTGGGTTTGGGGGACGAAAACCCCTCCAGCCGTTCCAGGATCATCTCTAGCTTTCTCTTCTTCATGGTCGTGGAGAGGGGCAGGACCCCAGAGAGCCCAAGCCCCAAAAGGATCGGTCACCGTCTCCGGGTCATCCCCCCTCAGGCCTGGCCCTATAAGAAGTAGTGGGTCAGGTCGACGAGGATGAAGAGGACGACGAGGGCGGCAAAGAGCCTGAGACCCCTCAAGGCGATAGACGCGAGGAGGGGCCTGTAGGAGAATCTGTGGAGCTTTGGAGTCCTCAGCTCTCCCCGCCGGAAGGCGATCTCGCCGAGGTCTATGGCGAACTCATTCGCAGCCCTGGCCAGGGATCGGAGGGGATTTCTCCTATACGTCCCCGGGGCCACTAGATCCTCGCAGGGCCCCCTCAGAGGGGCCTCCTTGTCAGATATTTCGCTGGAAGGGGGTTCGATGATGGGCGCAGGGGCGGGATTTCGCCGACCTTCAAGCCCCATTTCAGGCCCCTCGCCCTTCTCCACCTCTCCAGCCCCTGGTGCCCGGATTCCCCCAAATTCGGTGAACTCCAGGGGGAAGGGGCCACCCTCTGCCACTGGGGCTTCCTTCAAGGAGAGGACCTCTTCTATGGGACGGATCAAAGGAGGCTTGAGATGTGGCCTGGCATCTGCCCCCTCCGGGAGCTGGCTCCCGGAGTCGGAGGGCACGTCCCCGGCGACGGTCCTCTTCTCCGCTGGAGGTAGCGGCCTCTGCTTAGGCTTGCCGAGAGGCCTCTCCTCCATCAGGTTCATCGACTCGTTCCAGGTTCTCACCATGTCGAGGTCATCCGCCTCCGTCAGGGCCGCCCGGGTGAGGACCCGTCCCATGAGGAGGAGGGCCCTCTGATAAGTCTCGAGAAGAAGGGCGGACCCGCCCTTCCCGCTGTCTGCCATCTCTCCGAGCCGCGCGGTCATCATCCGGGCCTCCCTGATCTGGAAGGGGCTTATCATCCCTAGGTCGGGGGCGGCGAGCTCGAAGGCGCTCTCTGCCCGTTTGAGGTAAGCCATCGTCTCGGAGAGGTCCCCCGGAGCTTCGCCCTTGAGGATCGTCGTCATAAACCTCGCCAGGGTCTTGAAGGCGGGGAGGAGCTGCCCGCACGCCTCCTTGCACCCCCGCCCCGCCGAGCCGAGCTGGAGGATCGCCTGGGTGAAGTGCTCGGTGGCGTCGGCCGCAACGTCGGAGAGCTTCCACGGCTCATCTCTCATCAGGGTGAGCCGCCACGTCTCCTTCATCCCCATCATGCTCCGCCTCAAAGCCTCGACGGTGGGCCTCTCTGGGGCGTCCTCGGCCTTGGAGAGGGCGGAGTTGAGGTCGGCCACTCCCTCCTCCGCCAGCTTCACCGCCCTCTCCGCCTCCGTCTCCATCTCCAGGATCACAAAGGCGGCGACAAACCTAGCGATCCCCGCGTCCACCTCCAGGTCGGGGTGAGCCAGCCCAGGGGTCTTGGTCAGCTCATCGAGGCATTCTGCAGCCCCTGAGTAGCAGGTGGACGCCTCGATGAAGAGCTCGCCCGAGTCCCGGTCATCCTCGTCGCCGCCGATGTGGTGGAGGGCCTGCTGGTGGAGGTCCCGCCCCTGGATCGATCGGACGGCGGAGAGCCAGGAGACGGCGTTCGCCCTGACCGGCTGCATGCTCTTTCTTATCATCTCCAGGCTCGTCTCCAGGTGGTCGGCGGCGAGGTCGAAGTCGCCCCGGTCGAGGTGAAGCCTCCCGAGGTTTGCTAGGACTACCCCGGCGTTGTGGTGCTGGCCGATCTCCTCGAAGATCTCCATGCTCTTGTTGTAGTAGCCGATGGCGACGTCGGCGATGCCCATATCGGCGTTGACCCGTCCCATCCGGTTGAGGATCCAGCCGACCTGCCTCTGATCCCCGAGCCGCTCAAAGTCCGCGAGGCTCTTCTCGTAATGCTGGAGGGCCTGGTCATAGTCCCCCATCTCGGCGCGGATCCTGCCGATGCTTCCGGTCATCTGGGCGATCCCGAACTCGTCCTCCAGATCCTGGAATATTTCCAAGCTCTTTCGGCAGCTATCGAGGGCCTCATCGTAGCTCTTGCTGCTTCGGTAGGCAGATCCCATGTTCCCCAGGACCTGGGCAAGGCTTCCCGCATCCCCCTGAGAAGAAAAGCCCTCCGCAGCCCTCTCATAGTAGTGGAGGGCTCGGCCGAGGTAGCCCTGGCGGGCGTGGACCTGGCCGAGGTTGTTGTAGAGGACGCTCTTGACGTGCTGCTCCGTCGTCTGAGTTAGGGCCTTGTTGTAGCATCTAGCGGCGATCCCCAGGTGGCCCGCGAGCCTGCAGATGTCCCCAAGCCGTTTTATGTCGTATATGTCGGAGAGGCAGTTCAAAAGCCTCGTGCAGATCTTCTCGTCGATCTGTCCATCTTCAAAGCTCTCCAGGAGGGCGGCCACCAGATTAGCGCAATCTCCACTTATCGATTTTGGATCTATGGGGCGGGAGAACCCCCCCCTCATGTAGGACTCGAATATCTCCTGGAGAACGACGAGCTGATCCATCGGCTATCCATCGACTTTTATCTTTAAGTAGTTTCTGAGGGAATATTATGTACAGGATAAATTGGGCCGGTCCCGTGGCGGCGGATTAAAACCAGGGGGGTCCAATCGAAATAGAGGTCACAGTTGGGATCGGTTATCGTAGTATCGGGGATCTCCCCCGCGGAAAGAAGGCTGAGATGAAGTAATTTGCTATAATTAATATTAAAATAATAATATCCAAGAATCGTCTCCCTCTTGATGGCTTCGGGAGGCTCCCCGGCCTGTCATCGCATCGTCGCTTCATGACCTTCGAGGGGGCGGCGCCTTTGTGGTCGCTCCCCTGGTGATGCTCGGCTGGCCTGGAGCGAGGTTTGAGCCATCAGAGGCTGCTGCCTCGGGGATCCTCTCGTCGGCGAGGCAAAGGTGGAGAGCCGCGGTTATCCTCCCGGGATCCAAGAGGCGATGAGCAGGGGCGGATGGAATAAAGGGGGAAGTGGCATGATAGAGTTCGATGAGATCAGGGAAGCTGCGAGGCTGTTGGAGGGGAGGGTGATCCGAACCCCCCTAGTCCGGTCCCATACCTTCTCGCAGATGGCGAGGGCGGAGGTGTACCTGAAGCTGGAGAGCCTACAGATCGGCGGCTCCTTCAAGGTGAGGGGGGCGACCTACAAGCTCCTCAAGAGGCGGGAGGAGATCGGTCCGGCGGGCGTCGTCGCTGCCTCCGCCGGAAACCACGCTCAAGGGGTGGCCCTGGCGGCTAGAGCCGCTGGGTTGCCAGCGATGATAGTGATGCCGGTCTGGGCCTCGATGGGAAAGCAGGAGGCTACAAAGAGCTACGGCGCCGAGGTGATCCTCGCCGGCGATAGCCTCGCTGAGAGCATATCGATCGCCAGAGGCATGGCTGAGGAGGGTCGGACCTTCATCCACCCCTACGACGACCGGGATATAATCGCCGGCCAGGGGACCGTTGGCCTCGAGGTCCTGGAAGACCTCCCGGACCCGGACTTGGTCGTCGTCCCCGTCGGCGGAGGGGGGCTCATCAGCGGGATAGCGTCGGCGATCAAGCCCCTCCGGCCAGAGACTAGGATCATCGGGGTCCAGGCCGCCGCATGCCCCTCCGCCTTCGAGGCCCTTCGGGCGGGAAGGAGGGTCAGCGTCGAGGCGAAGAAATCCATAGCCGACGGGATCTCGGTCAAAGAGGTCGGTGAGGCTAACCTCCCCATAATCCGGGAGCATGTCGACAAGGTCGTCCTGGTGGAGGAGGAGGAGATCGCCTCGGCGGTCCTAGCCCTCCTGGAGAGGAAGAAGGTCCTGGCGGAGGGGGCGGGGGCAGCGCCCCTGGCCGCTCTCCTCGCCTCGAAGCTCGCCCTCCCGGCGGGGGGTAAGGTCGTCCTGGTGATCAGCGGTGGAAACCTAGACCCGCCCCTTATGGAGAGGGCGATCAGGCAGGGGCTTTTGAACGACGGGAGGATGATGAGATTTTCGGCCTGCATCGAGGACGTTCCCGGCTCCCTCGCCCGCCTCCTCGACCTCGTGGCGGTGACGGGCGGAAACGTCCTGCACATCCATCACGCCAGGGGAGGAAAAGACCTCTCCCTCTTCAAGACGAGGGTAGACCTGGAGGTGGAGACCCGGGGCTTCGGCATGATCGAGGAGATTAAGGTGGCGCTCAGAGCCGCAGGCTACGAGGTCGTTGTCAGAGGGTGAACGGTCTTTCCTTTATGCTGGCCCTTTGGACGCCATTACTCCGATCCGATCGCCTCGACGGGATCGAGGCCGGAGGCCCAGATCTCCGGGGAGCCCTGCCAGGGAGTTGAGGGCTAGGGCGAGGAGGCGGTTCTCGAAGAGGAATATCTTCAGGATCGAGGCCCTCTCGGCGCCCAACGCTATCAGTATCCCGTCATCCTGAGCCCCGAGTAAAGAGAGCGACCTGCCGAACCATTCTAGCCGCTGAGAACACGAAAAAATTGAGCTTTTAGCTCTTGCGACCAGTTCCGTCTGTTTTCCAGTGGCTGCGACTTATATATTAAATCTGTATATCTGTCACAATGAGGGCAGTATTCGGAGACCTTGTCCTGCTCAATCATCCAAGCGGCATGTATCTCCTGCGTCATTCCTTTGGAAAAAAAGCTAATCATTCACACCCAGAGAGGAGCCCTCCAAGACCTATACCCCCCTATGGCAGAGGTGGCCCTCCGCGGCTGTATCCGACACAATCCAGGAAAGCCAGCAGGTCGAAGTCGTTGAAGCATTGTGGCGTCAGCGGGAAGTAGGTCGGGTTCTTTCTGCTTCCCGAACGGGTCGGGAGGGCCTCGATATCGGAGGCAGAAAGCTCCCGACCCCCGGATGTCGGGATGAAGAGCCCCAATCCCGCTGCAGCGGCGAGGATCGCCTCCAGGGTCCCGGCTTCGGGCTCGCCGATGCCGTTCTCAGGGGAGACGCCGACGGCGGTTCCGATGACGGCGTAGCGGGGGCCGAAGATCTCTGCGAGGTGGGCGCCCGCCGGCCACCACCGGAGGAGGTCGGGGCCGTGCTTCCATTCGGCGATCCCGCGCTTCAAATGGCTGTTGTGGGCGAAGGCGAGGACCTTTCCCCGGCCCCGCTCCCGGGATACGATGTACTCGAGGTTAACTGCCATCATATAATCACGAAGGGCGAGGCCTCCGACGAGCCGGTCGCCCGAATCTCGGGCCAGGATTGCATGATAGTTGAGAAGGTGGCGGGCGATCAACGCATACTGCACGGCTTCGAGATAGCGGTCCTTTCCGCCCTTGGCCGCGAGCTCTGGACGGCGGACCAGAAGCTCTGAGATGAGCTCCTCCGTCTCGATCCGGAGCGCCTTCGCCTCCAGCGATAGGCCCATCGACTGGGATGGATCCATCATCGCCGCCGAGTTCTCCCAGTCGGAGTCTTCGCCCAGGAGCTGGTCGAAACGCTTGCGACGCGCCAGGCCGTCGGCGCCGTCGATGGAGGCGAGGTAATCGAGGACGAAATGGAGGAGAAGCCTCGGACTATCGCTTCCGGTCATTTCGGTGGGACCATCGAAGGCGTAGAACTGGAGCTTGACCTGATGGGAGGGATCGGCGTTGTAGCGCCGCATCCACTCCACAAGTTCCCGATTCGCTTCGAGGCGACCGAAGCCGTGGCTGAATCCAATCTCCTCGAAGGCCTCGTAAGACCCCGGGCCACCACCGACCACGTAATCGTTCACCACCCTCGCCCGAGGAAAGCTGCTCTCGATGGCGATGGCGCTGTAGCCATGGGCCTCGACGAGCCGCTGGAAGATCTCGTTTCTGAGGATTAGAATATCCTCACCGCCGTGGAGAGCTTCCCCGAAGCCGATGAGCTCCACCGAGGGGTCGAGGGAGGCGATGACCTCGTCGATGGAGCCGTTTAGGCCTTCGGACGAACTGAGGGAGGACTGGATCAGATCGCAGCGAACCCAGTCGTCGAGGGTGGAATGGATCATGGTGGTAGGGTCTCCTCGATTCTGCGAAATCCTCGATAAAAAAAAGGCGGCCCCAAGACCCTCCCGGCCTGGAACCTTCCCTTCTTCTTCACTCGATGAATATGGCGGGCCGCCCTGGCTCCGCGTTCTTGCTCTTTTTCATCGGGTCCTCCCCTGGCTCATCCGCCGAGAGGACAGCGACGGAACAGTCGAAGGCCCGCTCCAGGTACGTCTTTTCGCGGGAGAGGGTCGCAAACTCGTCGATCCGGAGGGGGTCGGAGTTGAGGGCGTGGGCCCCCTTCATCAGCCTCTGAGCGTATTTCGGCGCCTCCTTCTTGTGGCTAGCGACCTCGGGGAGGGCGATCGCCGCCTTGATGATAGACCCGACGTCGAGGCTTCCAGCCTCCTTCTGGTCGAGGGCCGCCTTCAAGATCGCCCTCTTCCAGGCCGGCGTGGTGAAGAGGGTGATCCGCGCGGGCTTTTTGCTCGTCACCCGGAGGATCTCCTCGACGTCGGCGAGGGTCCTTTCCAGGAGGTCCTCGGCCATCTCCGCCTCGGGATCGACTCTGGCGGGGTCAGCCACCGGCCACGGGGCCAGGGAGATGTAACCCCCCTTTTCTGGGGCTTCGCCAGCGCCACCTGCGGTCATCTCCTCCCAGATCTCCTCGCAGACATGCGGCGTGAACGGCGCCATCAGCCTCACCCAGACGCCCAGGACGGAGCGGAGCCGGTTTCTGCCGCCCCGCCGCTGGTACCACCGGAGGTCGTTGATCATGTGGTAGAAGGCGCTCTGGACCGCCCGACGGGTCTGGACCGCCTCGAGAGCCTCCGTCGTCTCGAGGATCCTCCTCGAGAGCATGCTCTCCATCCACCGGTCGATCAGCTCCGGCTCCGCCGACTCGTCGATCTCTCTGTCGGCGATGATCTCCCTTGCCAGGTTGTAGAACCGGACGACCTGCTGCCTCGTCGATTCGACGCCGTCGTTTCGCCAGTCGGCATCCTGGGTGTGCTCGGCGTTGGAGAGGATGTAGAGCCTCGTGACGTCGGCGCCGTTGGCCTCGACCGCCCGCCGGAGGGTGAGGAGGGGCCCCTTGGACTTGGACATCTTCTTCCCCTCCAGGGAGACGAAGCCGTTGACGGCCATAGCCCTCGGCCAGAGGGAGGGCGGGTATATCGCGACGTGGTGGTATAGGAAGAAGAGGAGGTGGTTTGCGACGAGGTCCTTGCCGGAGGATCGGAGGTCGACGGGGTACCAGTACTCGAACTCCGCCCGGATATTCCGGACCGGCTCCTCTGGCAGCCCCGCCAGGTCAGCGACGGCGGCGGGGTCCCCCTTCCCGAGGAATATGTAGTCGAAGAACTCGGGGACGAGACGGTCGATCCTCATCCCGGCGTTGACGTACTTTGCCAGGATGTAGTAGGACATGTAGATGGTGGAGTCGCCAAGAGATTCGATCAGCCACTCCTTATCCCAGGGGAGGTTCGTCCCCAGCCCCTTCCTCCGGGCGCAGGCCTTGTCCTTCAGCCAGTCGACCTTGTTCTCAAACTCCGTCCTGATCTCCTCAGGGATGAGGCGCATCTGGGCGAGACATTGGCTTACCCGCCCCTTCCATTGGGGGTCGGAGTAGTTGAGGAACCACTGGTCTCTGACCATCTTTACAACGCACCGGGTACCGCATCGGCAGATCACCGGCGTCTCGCTGAACTCGTAGAAGACCTCGGCGATGTTCTCTTCGATCAGGTCGGCGAGGAGGAGGTCCTTGATCTTGGAGACGGCAACCCCGGCGTACTTTCCCGTCCTCTCCTTGAGGACGCCGTTGTGAAACTCCCGCCGGTAGACGAGCTTCGTCGCCTCCTCGGCCCGAGGATCGTTCTGGTCGACGACTCCGAGCTCGTCGGAGACCTCGATGGCGGGAAACTCGCCGTAGTCGGGGACCTCGATGAGGGAGATGAACTCGATTTTGCGGAGGTCTTCGGTGATCCCATATCCGCTGAGGTCCTGGTCGTATAGGTCTTTGAGGGCGAGGTAGTCGTAGGGGGCGTGGGCGGGGACGGACATGACGATCCCGCTTCCGTTATCCGGATCAACGAAGGAGGCGGGAAGGATCAGGACCTCGGCTCCCGTGAGGGGGTTTGTGACCTTTTTGCCGATGAGGTCGCTCCCCCTCACCTCGCCGATCCGCTCCACCACCCTATCGGTATAGGTCAGCTTCTCGAACGCTTCCTGGCTGACGATCCAGGTCTCGTCGCCGACCTTGGCCACGGCGTGGACGACCTCGGGGTTGACCCAGAGGTTCGTCACCCCGAAGACCGTCTCGGGGCGCAAGGTGGCGCAGGGTAGGATCTTGCCATCGAACCTGAACTTGATGAGGGCGAAGTCTATGATCGTCGCCTCCTCCCCCCTGAGGATGTCGTGGTCCTCTACGGGGTTCTCGTCATTGGGACACCACCTGACGGGGTGGCTCCCCTTGGAGACGTAGCCGAGGCCCCGGAGGATGAAGTACTGCCACTCGATGAACTTCTTGTAGGCTGGGTCGGTCGTCGTGAACTCCCGCCTCCAGTCGATGGAGTAACCGATCGACTGCATCGCCGCCTTCGACTCCTTCCTGAAGTAGTCGACGATCGCCTGGGGGGTCGTCAGGGTGACGAAGACCTCCAGCGGTATGTCGTGGTGCTCGGTGTAGACCTTCTCGATCTCCGGATCCCTGTTTTTGACAAGCTCGCTGAGGCCGACGATGGGAGTTCCGGTGACGTGAAAGCCCATGGGGAAGAGGACGTTCTCGCCCCTCATCCTTCGATACCGCGCGACGACATCGCCGATGGTGAAGGTTCTGGTGTGACCGGCGTGGAGGTTTCCGTTCAGATAAGGGTAAGGTATCGTTATGAAGAACTTCTCTTTTTCAGAAGGCTCCGCCGCGAAGACCCCCGCCTCAGACCACTTCCGCTGCCACTTCGCTTCAATTGATGCAGCCCTGTAATCTTCGAGCAAATTCATCTCCTCCAAGGTCAGAGGTTCTTCTCCTCCGCCACCATCCTCTCCATCCTCTCGACCGCCTCGGCGATCCTCTCCGTCGGCTGGGTTACCGAGAACCGAACGTACCCCTCGCCGTAGTCGCCGAAGCCGACGCCTGGGGTCGCGACTATGCCCAGATTATCGATCAGCTTCCTCGTATAATCCTTGGACCTGCCGCCGGTCCAGGCCCAGAGGTAGAAGGTCGCCTCGGGCTTCTCGACCTCCAGGCCGATCTTCTTGAGGCCAGCGTAAAGGAGCTCCATCCTCTCCTGGTAGGTCTTTCTCATCTCGGAGGCGATCTTTTGGGCGTTCTTCAGGGCGACGATCCCCGCGTCCTGGACGGCCCCGAAGTTCCCGGAGTCGATGTTGCTCTTGACGTTCCCGATCCCGGCGACGATCTCCCGGTCTCCGACGACGAAGCCGACCCTCCAGCCGGTCATATTGCAGGTCTTGGAGAGGGAGTGAAACTCGACGGCCACCTCCCGAGCCCCCTCCACCTCCAGGATCGATGGCGGCCTTTTCTCGCCGAAGTAGACCTCAGAGTAGGGGTTGTCGTGGAGGACGATCAGGTTGTTATCGACGGCGAAGTCGACGAGCCTCTTGAAGAATTTGAGGTCGGCGCATGCCCCCGTCGGGTTGTTGGGATAGTTCAGAAAGATCAGCCTCGCCTTTCGGGCGACGTCGGAGGTGATGGCATCCAGGTCCGGGAGAAACCCGTTCTCCCTCAGGAGGGGGAGGATGACGGGAACCCCTCCCGCAAACTCGACGGAGGTCTTGTAGACCGGATAAGCCGGATCCGGGACCAGTGCGAGGTTTCCGGGGTTGAGGAAGGCGAGGGGGGCGTGGGCTATACCCTCCTTGGATCCGATGAGGGCGAGGACCTCCGACTCTGGGTCGAGGTCGACTTTGAAGGTCTCCTTATACCACTCGGCAACGGCAGTCCGGAACTCGATCTTCCCCTCGTAGGAGGGGTACTGGTGGTTTCTTGGGTCTGCGGCCGCCCGGCATAGGCTATCGATGATGATCTGGGGGGTGGGCAGGTCAGGGTCTCCGACCCCCAGGTTGATGACGTCCACCCCTCTCTTCTGAGCCGCTATCTTCGCCTTGTCGATGGCGGCGAAGGGGTACGGTGGGAGGGATTTTATCCGATCAGAGTACATGGGATGATCTCCAATGGTGGTATAGATCCACGATGCCGCCCTCGCCTGGTCCTGATCAGGATCGCGGGGCGGCGTCGGTTCGCTGATAGTAACAGTCACGTTGTATATAAGATTAGAGGAGTCGATGCTCGAGATGGAAGATCTGACCTCCTGGATCCCCCGGGAGGTGGCGGAACTTTATCAGAATGAGGGGATACGGGAGCTCTACCCACCCCAGGCCGCGGCGGTGGAGAGGGGCCTACTGGAGGGGAAGAACATGCTCGTCTCGGTCCCGACGGCCGCGGGAAAGACGATGCTCGCTGAGCTGGCGATGCTGAGGTCCGCCCTCTCCGGCGGCCGGTCCCTCTACATCGTCCCCCTCCGAGCCCTCGCCTCGGAGAAGCACGCCGCCTTCTCGCGGTTCTCCGCCCTGGGGGTGAAGGTGGGGGTCTCCAGCGGCGATATGGAGCGGCGGGACGAATATCTGGGAAGAAATCAGATCGTCGTCGCCACCTCGGAGAAGGCCGACTCCCTCATCAGAAACGGAGCCCGGTGGATCCGAGACCTCTCAGTCCTGGTCGTCGACGAGATCCACCTCCTCGACTCCCCGAACCGAGGCCCGACCCTGGAGATGACGATAACCAAGCTGATGAGGCTGAACCCGAAGATGCAGGTACTAGGACTATCCGCGACGGTCGCCAACGCCCGGGAGGTGGCGGCCTGGCTCGAAGCCGAGCTGGTGGAGAGCCGATGGAGGCCGGTGGAGCTGAAGGAGGGGGTTATCTGCGACGGAGTCCTCCACTTTCCGGGGGAGGAGGTCCCCCTCTCTCGCCGGCGCGACGACCTCGTCGACCTCGTCGAGGACACCATCGGCCAGGGGGGACAGATCCTGATCTTCGATAGCAGCAGGCGGAACGCCGAGGCGACGGCGACAAAGCTCGCGAAGGTGGTCGCAAAGGCGATCGATGGCGTGGTCGCATCGCGGTTCTCTGAGAAGATCCTCGCCACCGGCGAGACGGATATGGCAAAGAGGCTTGCCAACTGCGTCAGGTCCGGCGTCGCCTTCCATCACGCCGGCCTCCTCGCCGAGCAGAGGGCGGTCGTCGAGATGGGCTTCCGATCCGGCTTGATCAAGGCGATAGCCTCTACCCCGACCCTCGCCGCGGGGCTGAACCTCCCCGCAAGGAGGGTCCTCATAAAAAGCTATAGGCGGTATGAGGGCTCCCGAGGGATGGTCCCGATACCGGTGATGGAGTACCGGCAGATGGCGGGAAGAGCCGGAAGGCCCGGCCTCGACCCCCGGGGGGAGGCCCTCCTGATGGCGAAGAACGAGGCAGAGGTGAGGGACCTTCTGGACCATTACGTCCTGGGGGAGCCGGAGGAGATCTTCTCGAAGCTCGCCATGGAGCCGGCGCTCCGGACCCACCTCCTCTCGACGGTGGCGACGGGCTTTGCGAAGGATGCGGAGGAGCTGAAGAGGTTCGTCGACTCCACCTTCTACGCCAGCCAGCAGGAGGCCTGGCACCTCGAGGCGACGATGGAGCGGGTCCTGGAGTTTCTGATCGAGGGCGGCATGTTGGAGGCGGACCTGCGGCCCACCCCCCTGGGAGAGCTCGTCTCGCGGCTCTACATCGACCCCCTCTCCGCCAGGATCGTCGTCGATAACCTCCGGGCGAAGGAGAAGACGAAGATCACCGACCTCACCCTCCTCCACATGATCACCATGACCCCCGACATGGACACCCTCTACGTCCAATCCTCCGACGGCTGGGTCGAGGATTTCATCGACGAGCACGCATGCGAGCTCTGTCCCGAGGAGAACTACGACTGGATGATGAGGGAAGCGAAGACCGCCGCCCTCCTCCTGGAGTGGATCGCCGAATCGGAGGAGGAGAAGATCGCCGACCGGTTCCGGGTCGGCCCCGGGGACATCAGGCGCGTCGCGGAGACGGCGGAGTGGCTGATCCACTCGGCGGGCCGCCTCTCCGAGCACCTGGAGCTGGGGGCCACCTTCCGGATATACCAGCTTGAGAAGAGGGTCCACTACGGCGCCGGCCCCGACCTTCTGGGCCTTCTCGACCTGAAGGGGATCGGGCGGGTGAGGGCGAGAAAGCTCCACCGGGCCGGGTATACCAGCATCGAGAGGCTGAAGGAGGCGAAGGTCGCGAACCTATCAGAGATCCTCGGGCCGAAGATCGCCGAGAAGGTGATCGCCCAGCTCCGGGCCGATGGAGGAAGAGTAGGAGGAGAAGAAGGAGAAGGTGGAGGGAGATGGTAGCTTTCCTGAAGATGACCTTTTTGGCGGCCCGCCTCGCCCTCTCCCATCAGAGGAAGATCGAGCTCGATATCGCCCCGCTGAAGGATGACCGATGAAAGTGAACCTCGGGGGGATCGTCCCCCTCTCGACCCTCGACTGGACCGGCGCAGCCGCCGCCGTCATCTTCATGAGGGGGTGCCCTCTCCGGTGCCCCCACTGTCACAACGCGCACCTCCAGACCGGGGAGAGCTTCGAGGAGCTGGCGGATATAAAAAGCAGGATCGACGAGGCAGGGCCCTTCATCAGCGCTGTGATCCTATCCGGCGGCGAGCCCCTCGTCCAGCTGAAGGCATCGCGGAAGATAGCCATTCACTCAAAAAATATGGGACTGAAGGTGGGCGTAGAGACCAGCGGCCGCTTCCCGGACCGGATCGCCTCGCTTCTGGGGGAGGGGCTGGTGGATATGGTATTCCTGGACGTCAAGGAGGCGCTGCGGGACCCCGAGTATGCGAGGGCCACCGGCCGGTGGGACGTCGCCCCTCGGGTGGCGGAGAGCCTCCGGCTCTGCCTGGAGGCGGAGGTCCCCCTGGAGGTGAGGACGACGGTCTTTCCGAAGATGCCCTCTCTGGACCGGCTTCTGGAGATCGGGGGGTTCCTCAGCGACCTTGGGATCAGGTCTTACACCCTCCAGCAGGGGCTCCCGAGCGACTGCGAGAAGCCCTTCGACCTGGTTCCTATAAAATTGCTCATATATATCTCCACGGCGATGAAGGAGCGGTACGGCATCGACGCCACCATAAAGAAGGGGCCCCTCTCCTACAGGTCCCGACCGTACCAGACGGAGCTCTTCCAGATCTGCCAGCTCAGAAAGCTCCACCCCCGGCCCGCCTTCCCCAGCGGCTCAGAAAGGTTGAAATCGAGCGATCCCTTGAGGAAGGACCGGGACGATGAAGACCGAGACGGAGACGGAAGAGGATGAAGATCGTGGGATTCGTGGGGATGCCCGGCTCCGGGAAGTCAGCGGCCGCTGGAGTCGCCCGGGAGATGAACATACCCGTCGTCGTCATGGGCGACGTCATCCGGGAGGAGGCGGCCCGGCGGGGACTCCCGCCGACTGACAGAAACCTCGGGGCCGTCGGAAACGATCTTAGAAGTAAAGAGGGCCCCGACGCCATCGCAACTAGGTGCCTCGCGAAGATCCGGGCCACCGGCGCCTCCGTCGTCGTCGTCGAGGGGATCAGGAGCAGATCCGAGGTGGAGCTCTTCAGAGAAAGCTCCGACGACTTCCTCCTCATCGAGGTCTACGTCCCCGACGAGGTCCGCCTCGCCCGGATCGCCTCCCGGGGGAGGTCCGACGACGGAAACGACCGCGACCTCGCGAAGGCGGTGGCGGATCGGGACGCCCGGGAGCTCGGCTGGGGTATGGGCGACGCGATCCGGGCGGCGGACCTGCGGATCGAGAATGCGGGGAGCGTGGAGGAGTTTCGGGGGAGGGTGATGGAGGCATTGGAGGGTAAAAGTAAGGGCTCAGAGTTTCGTTCTTGAAAGAAACCACCATCTGAACAAACTTAAGCGCTATTGGAATTTTTCTCCGCGGTCGGGGATAAGGGGCCAAAAGGAGGGCCGCGCCGCCCGCCCGGCTCCGAAGGCGCGCATCTGCGCGATCTCTTTTACTCAGACCCTCATTCTATGATCTTCTTGAAGCTGACCGACGCCACCGCGAAGATCACCACGTCGAAGACGAGGATGGCGGCGACGTCGACGGCGAGGTTTGAGAGATCGCCGCTGATCAATAGCCCCCGGACGGCGTCGACGGCGTAGGTGAGGGGGTTGACCAGGGCGACGTACTGGAGGGCGGGCGGCATCAGCTCGATGGGGTAGAGGGCGTTGCTCGCAAAGAAGAGCGGCATGATCAGGGCCTGGCCGAGGCCCATGAACCGCTCCCGGGTCTTCATCAGGGAGGCTACGAAGATGGAGATCGCCGCAAACCCCCCCGAGACGAGGAAGAGGACGATGAAGGCGGCGACGATGTAGACGGGATTGGGGACGAACTTCACCCCCAGAAGGATCGCCACCGGGAAGATGATGAGGGCCTGGACGACGGCCCGGACGCCGGAGGCGATCGATCTGCCTATGACGGTCGCCGACCTGGAGGCCGGGGCGACGAGGAGGCGCTTGAGGATACCCGTCTCCCTCTCCCAGACGATGGTGAGGCCATAGAAGACCGAGACGAAGATCGTCGACTGGAGGAGGACGCCGGGGGTGATGTAGTCGATGTACGGGATGCCGCCGGTGGGAATCCCCCTCACCTCGCTCATCACCGACCCGAAGACCGCAAGCCAGAGGATCGGCTGGATGGCCCGGGTGTAGATCTCAGTCCGATCGTGCCGGAGCCTCCGCATCTCCAGCTCGATCATCGCAAACATCTCGCGGAGGGAGTCATCGGCGGTCATCGATCGATCTCCATCAAAACCGCCATGGCAGCTTTACTTCCCATCTCCACCCCTCCCGGAGCTGAGGGGGCCGGCATACCTCAGGAAGACGTCGTCGAGGGTCGGCCTCGCCGTCGATATCCTCTCGAAGGATATCCCCTCGGAGCTCAGAGCCTCGATGACGAGGGGGAGCGCCCTCTCCCCGTCCTCGACGAAGACGTCGAGCTGCGTGCCACAGAGAACGGCATCCCGGACGAGATCCAGATCCCTGATCTTCCCGAGGGCCCGTTCATCGAAGCCGTTGTGGTTCTGGTTCTGGTGGTGGTTTGGGCTGAATCGGAGCTGAAGGATCTCGCCGTGGAGGGAGCGCTTCAGCTCCCCGGGGGTCCCCGACTTCACGATCCGACCGCGGCTGATGATCGCGATCTCGTCGGAGTAATGGTCCGCCTCGTCCATGTAGTGGGTGTTGAAGAAGACCGTCGTCCCGTACTCTTTTTTGAAGGCGGTGAGGCTCTCCCAGACCGCCTTCCTGGCGGTGGGGTCAAGGCCGATCGTCGGCTCGTCGAGGAAGAGGATCCTCGGCTTGACGAGGAGGGCGGCGGCGATCTCGAGCCTTCTCGTCATCCCGCCGGAGTAGGTCTTGACCATCCGTTCTGCCACCTCCTCCAGCCCCATCGCGCAGATGGCGTCCTCGATCCTCTCTTTTCTGTTGCTCTTGGGGACGCCGTAGATCTTGGAGTAGACGAGGAGGTTCTCACGGCCGGTGATGTCGAGCCAGACCGAGGTCTCCTGGGGGACATAGCCGATCATCCTCCGAACCTCCGCACCGCGGCGGACGACGTCGAGGCCGAAGGCCCGCGCCTCGCCAGAGGTCGGCCGAAACTGGGTCGTCAGGATCCTCATCAGGGTCGTCTTTCCCGAGCCGTTGGGGCCGAGGAAGGCGAAGACCTCCGCCTGATCGACGAAGAGGTCTACCCCGTCCAGGGCCCTCGTCTGTCCGTTGTAGGTCTTGGTCAGCCCTGAGGTCTCGATCGCCAGGGTCATCCGCTGCCGCCCCGCGAGGGATAACACGCCACTTCGTTTAATTCCGTCATTGTATTACGGATTATCTGATTTCGTATAAGAAATCAGCGACATATCGGGATGCGGCTCCGAGGTAGAGGGAACGTGGGGCTCCATCGATCGGATCCGGGCTTTGGTTTACTCACGGTTTTTTATTTTTTATTGATAATATTATATAGTTAATTATTAATACGTATGATGATTTTATCACAGAAAAGTATTCATCAATAATTTGTGTAGGAGGGATTAAACATGAGAACGGCCTTATTGGCATTGGTTTGCCTCTCGCTGATCTCTGCTACAGTGAGCGCGCAAAATATCGTGGTTCCCGGAGATGCCGACGGAGACATGATAGTATCAGACAAAGAACTAGAACTGGCCGAGCAATCATGCGATGAAGGTAAAATAACCTCTGATGAGCTGGAAGAGATCAGGCATATACACGAGGCCTATCCCATCACAATAGTGGATTCTGCGAATAGAGTTGTTACCATCTACAAGCCTGTAGAACGAATTATAATCCAGCCCACTTCATCGTATGAGCCCATATGGATCCTAGGAGCCCAAGACAGAGTAGTAGGCGTGACCAATACAGCTAAAGATCTAGCTTATACTTGGCTTCCAGGAATTCAGAATAAGTCTGCTATAGGTGAATATAATGAGCTTGATTACGAGAAGATTATAGAACTTAACCCAGACATAGCCCTCGTAAGCAATTCCGGGATTGAAACGAAAAAGATCGACGAAATCCTGGAGCCTTCTGGAATAACGGTAGTTGGTGCTGAGTTCGTAGAACTGGAAACATTTGATTCCGAGCTCAAAAATATCGCAGAAATCCTTGAGGCCGAAGAGCGAGCTGAAGATTTTCTCGCCTGGAGAAACGAATACATCAATTCCGTCAAAGAAAAAACCAACGAAATCGATCCTAGAGTACGGGTTTACGGCGAATGGGCTCACGTGGAACGTGCAACAGGTGGAAAAACGTCAGCTATTGATTCCACGATTAAGGTTGCAGGTGGCGACAACATCGCTGGGGATCTTGATGAATACTGGATCGTGCTAGACCCGGAGTTCATAATGACCGAAAATCCCGAGGTGATATTCTTTGCAGCCTGGGAGGACATGTTAGGCCTCACCGGGTATTATGTAGATAATTACGAAGGTGCAATGCAGTTCGTAGAATCGGCCACCAACAGAACAGATCTAAAGGATACATCTGCTGTACAAAACGGCGGAGTTTACGTTCTGGATGCAGGATGTGTCCTTACGTCAGCCAGGAATTTTGTTCCCACACTCTACTTAGCTAAGTGGTTCTACCCAGATCGATTTGAGGACCTGGATCCTGAAGCCGTTCACAAGGAGTACTTCGAGAAATGGCTTGGCATCCCCTACCAGGGTGTCTGGGCATATCCGCAGGCGAGCGCCCGAAGTCGCGAATGGCAGGGATGACCGACGCTAGACTGGGACCACATATAAACGATCTCTCATGGCATCCCAAGAGGGGCCCCTGGAGAACGACTAAGTGAAGTTGCTGGCAGCAAGTGATAAGTGCTGTCGGAGATGGAAAGTTGGATGGAGAGAGGAAGGTCTCGCCGCCCTAGTGGTCGATCCATCATGATCGGTCCTGGACATCAGAGCAGGGCCAAGAACGTTGGCCCTACCCCTGATATGAAAGAGGCATGTCACCTGAGAAATCAGCCCTGCAATTCTAGATTTTATAAAAAGTCCCTTCGCATCGTAATGTTTATTACTAATTAGTTTTGAATCGACCGATAGTAAGAGGTAATAAAATGAAAAGTTCTACTTGTGTAATTACAGTGATGGCGTTATGCATGTTGCTGCCCCTCGGGCCAGCAGGTGCATCGATGGTCACACTCCAGGTATTCGGAAACGCCAACATGGACGACACCATTGACGATCTGGACATTGAATATGTCCAAGGGATCATCGCAGGCGAAAATGAGGTTACGGATCTCGCAGATGCCAACCGAGACGGCCAAGTTGATGCGAGTGATATAACCCAGCTCAACAGCATCATAAATAAAGAGGCGACAAATCTCACATTGATGGATTCGGGCGGAAATATCGTCACGATAAGTCTGCCGGTAGAGAGAATAATTTTGTATCACCACCAATGTGGTGAAGTTATCCAAATATTGGGGGCACAGGATAAAGTGGTGGGGGTGAGAGATACCTTCAAAGATCAGGTCAGGAGGTTCCCGGAGATCAGCACCAAGCCCAGCATAGGAAGCGGGTACGACCCTGATATCGAGGCTGTACTTTCCCTGGACCCCGATTTGATCTTGGCCTATAGCAGCTATCAGTTCCCAGACCCCGAGTTACTTGATTCAAAGTTGCCAGATGATGTGGCGGTCCTGCGCATGGACTGTGAATGTAACAGTGGCGTAGATGTTGTCAAAGAATCGGTTGTCACCCTGGGTTATCTGCTGGATAAAGCGGAGAACGTAGAGGAGTATCTGGAATGGCACGATAAATACATCGACGAGATAGCCGAAAGAATCTCCCAGGTTCCAGAAGACGAACGGTTGAGATTCTTCCTGGAGAGCTCGGGAACGGAGACCCTATCTCGTACCGCCATCGGGAATGGTCATGCAGCCCATCAGATCTGCGTGCTGGCGGGAGGAGATAACATAGCCGCTGGCAACGTACCTCTGCAGTCCAATAGTGAGGTAGAATACGGCTCCGTCGAAACGGAATGGGTCCTTGAACAAAACCCAGAAGTCATAGTTTGCAGGGCGATGGGTGAGGGAATTCGGCCCTACGAACTTGACGATACATCTATATTGGCCGCTCACGCGGACGAAATCAGAGAGTTGCCCGGTTTTGCAGCCGTTGACGCGGCAGCAAACGACAGGATTTACATAATCACAAATGATTATGCCATATCTCCAAATTATCCAACCACAGTGGCCCTATTGGCCAAGTGGTTTTATCCGGATTTGTTTGAAGATGTCGATCCTGTAGCCATTCATCAGGAGTACATGGACCTGATGGGCATATCGTTCAACGTTTCTGAGCATGGAGCTTTCTTCTACCCTAGTCTGAGCTAAATTTAAGGGTAGATGGTGGCTGCCATGATCGACTGGAACCGCGTATGGAAGGACACTCTCCTGGCATCCCGGGACGGACGCCTTGAGAACTGCTACGTGAAGGAGGAGGCTGCTGATCGGTACGACCGATCCGAGGTAGCATGGCTTGACGGCGAAAGAAGGGCCGCCGCTCTAAAGATCGATCCCTCCTGGTCGGTCCTGGACATCGGTGCGGGGCCGGGAATCCTGGCCCTGCCCCTGGCCCGGAGGGCGGCGAGGGTCACGGCGGTGGAGCCGTCCCCAGCCATGGTCGAGAGGCTGAAGAGGCATATCGGAGCCGAGGGGCTTTCCAACATCCGGATCCTTTCCGCCCGATGGGAGGACCTCGCCGAGGAGGAGGTGGACCAGCACGATCTGGCCATCGCCTCCTATTCTCTCGCCTTTCTGGATATCCAGGAGGCTCTCCTCAAGATGAACAGGCTGGCCAAACAACAGGTCCATCTATACTGGTTTGCGGGGATTCCCTCCTGGGAGAGGATCAGGGCTGACCTCTACCCCTCGATATACGGGAGGGAGCACATCCCAAGCCCGATGTGCGACGTCCTCTACAACCTCCTCTACAGCCTGGGGATCTATCCGGAGGTCCAGGTGCTGGAGGGGACCAATTTTCCGAGGGTTTACGAGAGCATGGAGGACGGCATCTCCAACATTCGTGAATCCCTGGGGCTCTGCCATCAGGAGCATGACGGCTTGATCAGGGATTACTTGGAGAGGCGAGGGAAGCTTGAGGGCGATCGGGTGATGCTGGAGGACGCCACGACATACGTGAGGATCTCATGGAGGACAGAGGATCGCAGTCTATGAGACCTCTTAGATGAGGAGAGAATTATCCTGCCAAAAAGAATCCAGGATCAGATATTATTTGTATGATCTGTACCATCGCTCATACCCCTTATGGCTCCCGAAGCAGTGAAGCACATAGATCTTCTCTCCTTTGATCTCGCAGACGATCCTCGCCTGTTTGGTCACCTTTACTACATGGCAGGGGATCCCGTGCTTCATCCGCTTGCGAGGAGGAACTACCCGTCGTTCCGCACTAACAATGTAATCTCCAAACATTTTCCCCATAATTTATAGCAAAGATTTATTAAATACCCCGTTATATCCCGTTTTTTAGGGGTAGCAATTATGGATATAAGGACCCTTCCTC
>Ga0208462_1000086_pt1 | contig 124825 bp, 88 predicted proteins | sample AD_SCU001_MetaG_FD_184452 | JGI IMG/M metagenome (GOLD analysis project Ga0208462, IMG submission 184452) | Active sludge microbial communities of municipal wastewater-treating anaerobic digesters from China - AD_SCU001_MetaG (SPAdes) (version 2) | ecosystem: Engineered > Bioreactor > Anaerobic...
ATAATGCTGCTGTTCCTCCCCACGATGTGATCAATTTGGGGCTAAACTCAATTTTGACTTGACCCTTTTCTAGGCTCTTTTTCGAATGACTCTGTTGCATATTTTTCTCCCGTCTTGATTTGGGTTTATGATTGATTTCAAATCAATGCTACAGGCGATTATATGCAACACTTTTCTTAGTAGTGGGGATTCTACTGCATTAATTGGGTTCAATGCTTGCCATCACTGCCTGCGGCAAAGATGACGACAACATCACCAATCCTTTTGAAGATATCACCCCCGCCAATACCGATTGGGATGTATTCTTCTGGGACTCCACCATTTTTACTAAAGCCGATTCAACAATCTATTACATTACTTGTAACTGGCTGGGCGCTACCACCGGGCTTACTTCTTCGGACGTAATCTCTATGATAATCAACGATGTAGCGTATCCATTGGAAGGCTCTTTCTGGGGTGGCAACTGGGTTTTCGACGGGGAGGCATTCCTGCTTCCGGGCCAGGTGTATTCAGTTGAACTTTTGAAAAATGGAACCAGAGTAGCCAAAAAAGACATTCGCATGCCCTTCCAGTGCCATGCCGTATTTCCTGCTACCTTCGATCCCGCCCAAAGCCATACTGTAGGATGGACCAAGGATGGCACAAACCAACTCCAGTATTTTTCCGGTTGGTCTTCCGCTGGGGGCGACTTCAGCGAATACGATGTGATGCTGGCTTCAAACGTAACTACTCATACGATGCCTGCCAATACACTCCAGAGCTTTGGTGACAACACCTATTACACCGTAATGATCAGCCAGCTTAGCTATGTGAGAGATGGCAGAACCGCCTTTATCGCCGAGAGTGGACACTCCAAAAACTACAGCAACTACCCCACCAAAGAGGAAATCCAGTTCCGGCAACGCATGCTGCGCCAGAAAATCAGCGCTGCTCTGTAAACCCTTTATTACAAAATAGATTAAGTCAGGTTTACTTCGCGTTCACCTCGAGATCACCTCGAGTACTCGAGGTGATCTCGAGGTGAACGCGAACTGAAGACGATCTAAACATCTGCCTGTCAATTACCCAGTTTTTCCAGGGCGGAAGCGGCTTTGCTCTGATATTCCGGGCTACTGGAATCGGATATGGCTTTCTTGAGAAATTCGGTTGCTTTTTCCTTATTGGATTGGGCGCTGTAGAGCATCCCCAGATGGTAATAAATCTCTCCCGGGAGTTCGGCTTGCAGGGATAGCAGATCGGCATATTGAGAAGCTGCGGCGTAATCCCCCTTCAGGTAATTGAGCCAGAGCATGGAATCCTGATAATAGGCATTATCCGGCTCCTGAAAGAGGGCTTGGGAGATCAGCTCGTCTGCTTCATTCCAGTGCTGCGGATCATCCAGAAGGCTATAGCCGAGGTCGTTCAGATACAGGGCATTGCCTGGAAATCTCTCTAAAGCTATCCGCAGAATCGCTATGCGCTGCTGGGTATCTTCTGCCGTATAAAGATAGTGCAAGACCAGGGAAAAATCGTTTTCATCACCCCGGCCGGAATCTATCAGGCTGCGGGCAAAGGCATAGGTTTCGGAGGCAACGCCAGTCTGATCTGCATCACGGTGATTAGCTTGATAGATCAGGTATTTACCCAGGAGGGTTGAGCCGTATCGTTCGGAAACCAATTCGGCAAATCGGCCATAAAGTTCATCATCCGTGATCGAAGTGCTGAGATTGGCTTCCAATACAAGCCGGAGAGTATAGTATTGCATGATTTCCAGTGCTTGAGTGGTGGAATACACAGCAGCAGCATATTGCTCGGGATTTGCCAGTTCAGGTTCAAACAGCGCAAACGCCAGGAGCAATTGCGCCAGCAGTCCATCCTGCCCGGGCTCCGGGGTTTTGCTGGTGAGAAACTCCCCAATCCGGTTCATAAGCCGCAGGTCATTCCCCATGTATCCGGCATAGGCCAATTCTACCACCAGTTCACCATCCCCGGTGGCCAGAAGTTCGTCCTGCAAACTTCCGGTGAGGCTGTATTGGCGATGGGTATTTGCCAGCTCCAGGAAAGATTTCATCCTGGCAGCATCGCGGGGATAGACATATTGAGCAAATTGGGTCTTCAGGCTATTGCTATCCTGCTTTTGCAGATTGAGGCGGATCAGATAATCTTCAGCAGGCTGATAATCATAGCCCTTCAGGATCTCCTGCACCAGGGGTATCGCTTTGTCGGCAGAAATCAGTTCATACATCTGAGCCGTCAAAAGCCGGGCTTCCAGATCATCTCCACTCAGCTTGAGGGCTTTTTTCAGCAAGGCTTCGTCTTTGGTTTTGAGCTCCAGATACTGGTACATGAATTTCTGCAAAAAGGCACGGGCAGATGGATAGCGAGAAAGCTGCTCATCCAGGCTCCAGGCTACGCCAATGGGATCGCGAAGCTCTGCATAGACCGTATGTGCAGCCTTCAGCATATCATCATCGAAAGGCATCGTGGATCTGGTATTGGCGAGAATCTCGGTGATCTGCTCAGGGCTCATCAGGTTGTTCATAAACATGTAGCAGGAATTGATCAGGATTTGCTTACGGATTTGCGGGCTGGCAGGATCCTGGCTGAGGGAGAGGTTGTAAAGCTGATCTGCACTGAGGTAATCTCCCTGATAATGCAGGTAGGATGCCGTCAGATTGTAATATATGGAAGCGATATTGGGGCGGGAGGGATCAGGGGTTTCCTGGGGCTTGGGCACGGTGCTGCACGCGCTGATAAGCAGCAACAGACCCAAGGCTGCAAAAGCTGGTGATTTCAAGGTTTATCCGTTTATTCTTTGAGTTCCAGGGTGGAAGAGATCACGTAGAGTTCCACCAGCACGGGAAGCTTGTCTCCGGCAGGGAAATAGACGCTGTTATCTACGATATAGGCAGTGCCCTTGTGCCAGAAGGCATAGGATTGAAAGGCACCACCAATCAAATGTTTGGCATTGGTCCAGGCTCCCACGATGCGGAAGGCATCATAGCCTGCCAGACGGGTATTTTCCTTGCGGACAAACTGAGGATCGAACTTGTCTCCCTCAAAGTATTTATCGGCCAGTGTCTGGCGTTTTTCCATCAGCCATTCGTGGGTAATCTGGTTTTCAGGCATAGGTTCATGGTAGATGGAGATGTATTTATCAGGTATTTCACGGTCTTGCATACGTGCCCGGTAGAGGAAGCTGAGGAAGTTTCCCTTCCGGTCGTTTGAAAACAGTGTGTAGTTATCCGGGATTTTCAGGCTAAAGGGATAGGGCTCGAAAAACCTGGCGGGGATGAGCTTTTGCTGGTAGGTCTGATATCCCAGCCGTTCGGTGAAGCGGCGCAGTAGCAGATTGAAGATATTATCGCTTTGCAAGGCCCCTATCTTCGCCAGATTCAAGGGATCGCTGCCCATTAGATACAGAGTTATCTGATCCCGGCTGGCAAAGTTTTTGGCGACAAAGAGATCGCCACCACTTTGCTGCACTCTGTCGATAAAATCTTTGGCAACCGTGCTCACCATGTGTTGAGAGACTTTGCCATTGGACTTGAGATCGCCGACAAAGACCAGATTGCGGTATTGGGAGTATTTTGCCACTTCGCTGATATCGGCTTTGATGAGGTGAAAATAGCTTTCCGGATAGACGAGGGTTAGTTCCCGCTCGATCCCGCTTTGGATAAAGGGTTTCAGGGTCTTCCAATTTGTGTCGTCGCAAAATAGATACACGTCACGATCGTCACCCAGGGCCAGTGGTTTGCCATTGTCTATCATGTTGTCATAAAAATCATAACGACTGGGAGATTCTGCCGTTTTTCCGCAGCCCAACAAGCTCATTACGAGCAGTAAAAGTACAATCCAGCGCATTATGCCCCCTTTTTGTACATGACCCGGATGTAATTGAAGCCACTGGCTATGGTAATTACCACTATCAGCCAGAACCAGATATTGACGGCTGTAAACAGGTTCTTTCCAATCCTGGGTAACAGTGCCCAGGTGCCCAGGGCAAAGGTGATGCCTATCATTTGCATCACAGTTTTCAGCTTTCCGAGGCTATCCGCAGCCACCACGATCCCCCGGCGCTGTTGCACTTCCCGGAGGACTGAGATCAGGATTTCCCGGGCCAAAACCACAAAGAAAATGACGTTGTTGAGATTGTATGGTGGAAGCCAGCACAATCCTGCCAGCGCAGTAAGAACCAGGAATTTATCGGCCAGAGGATCCATGATCTTGCCAAAATCACTCACTACATTCCATTTGCGGGCCAGGGTTCCATCCACATAGTCTGTAAGGGCAGCCACGATAAAGATAATCAGGCTGATCAGAACCTGATTCTTGTTCTGGCTCACAAACAAGAAATACATGAAGACAGGTACTAAGAGAAATCTCAGGATCGTCAGAGCATTAGGAATCAATCGGCGTATCATCCTGCTCCTCCTTTGGCTCTGTTACTACTACCACTTCGCTCTCCTGCATGGCGCTGTCATGCTCATAAACTCTCAGGCTGAAATGCACGATTAAGGTGGCAATCAGGGCTGAGCCTCCCATGCTGGCAAAACTCCACCAAGGTGCATAATCTGGCCATTGACCAAAATACCAGCCTGCATAATAGATCGCTGAAACCAGCATGACAGGCAGGATTAGCATCATCCAGGTATGGGCGCTGTGCAGCTTGTTGTGCCGCAGGATGTCCACCACGCTTACCAGCTTGCGCTTTTGTTTCAGATAGATATGCAATTCATAGCTGAGCCTGGTAAAGATGAAGATCAGCAGCATCATGATTCCGGCATAGATGGTAAACGCAATGGTGCGCTGCTTCACTTTGTCCAGTTCCTTCACGATTTCACTGAAAGCACCGCTTTGGCTGTCCAGATCAGTTTCCTGCACGTGGGTGCGCAGAACATCCAGAATCCTGGCTTTATCCGTCACCGCCTTTGCCACGGGGTTCAGGGTGATGGTAATCACATCGGGAAACTGGTAATCGGCAATGTTGTTTTCCGTAAGCGGAAGATTGTATGCGGTAATCAGTTCAGTAGCAGCCTGCCATCCGGTTTCGTGGCTCACGGTTTGGATGGATTGAATAGCTTTGAGTTCGGCCACGATCGGTGCGACCTTGGTAGTATCTGCCACATAGGCATATACCGGAAGCCGGGCTATGGCATCATAGCGGCTTTGCATGCTGCTGCCATGCATGTGGGCGAGGTATGCCCAAGCGCCATAAAGCAGCGCCAGCAGTGCGATAATCAAGTAAAAGCGAGCGTTCATCACTGTTCCTGTAGTCGTAGTTTGCTTACAAAAAAAGCCTTTTTACCATAATGAGAATGGACAATATTTATGTCAAGAAAAGTCTTTGTTATGGCTCTATACAAGTCTGCCAGACGGGACTCCGGATAGAGCAACAGCGCTTCTCCCTGAGGCTTCAGGCACCTGCTGAGGGTTTCCAGCACATCAGCCATGGTGCAGCTTTGTTCAAACTTGCTAAGATTGCGGGATTGATGTGGGGATAGCAGCCCCTGCCGGGCTTTCATCCAGGGAGGATTGCTAAGGATCAGATCATACTTGCCCTGGCTGGTGCGGAGATCTCCCTGCACAAAGGACACTGGTACCTCACAGCGTTTGGCATTGGCAATGGCGAGTTCCACCAGAGGGCTTTGGATTTCGATCCCTGTGATCTGCCAGGAGGGTCTGTGCAGGGCGCACATGATGCTGATAATCCCACAGCCGGAGCCCAGCTCCAGCACCTTGAGAGGTTTATCAGGATACTCCTGCAGGGCAGCATGGTAAAGCAATTCGCTGGCAAGGCTTACCCCTTGAGATACTGTATCCTGGAGGATGGTCTTGCCTGGGACGGGCAGGATTACTTCACTAAGGGCAAGCGGGGAGTCCTCCACCCTGCTTTCCTCAGGATAGAGCCAGCATTCTATCGATAGCGTGCTTCGCCTGTTCCGAGATTCCAGCTTCCACCTGGATGTGATGCTGCTGGTTTTCCAGAGCCGCCAGTACATGCACCAAAGTGGTTTTCTTCATGTTTTTACAGACCGCTTTGGGGCTCAGCGGGATAATGCTTTTACCGGGATACAGGTGAGACAGATAATCCGCCATTCCTGTTTCAGTAGCGAGGATCACCTTGTCATGCTGCTCCACATACTTCATCATTCCACCTGTGGACAGCACTTCATCGGCTTCCTGTACGATCAAACCGTCGCATTCAGGATGCACCAGGAGCTTGTGCTCCGGATAGCGGAATCTGAGTTCATGCACGTCTTCAGCCCTGAAACCCCATTGATGGGTGGGACAATAGCCATCCCAGGTGATTACATGGCGTCCGGTCTGTTGCCCAGCCCAGGAGCCCAGGTTACGATCCGGCACAAACAGGATGGTTTTGTCCTGCGGGATGCTTTGGATCACCTTGACGGCATTGGAAGAGGTGCAGCAGATATCGCTGAGAGCTTTGATCTCCACGGTGGAGTTTACATAACATACCACTATCGCTCCGGGATATTGCGCTTTGAAAGCTATCAATTGCTCTGCTGTGATCATATCTGCCATGGGGCAGCCTGCATCAAGCACAGGAAGCAGGACTTTCGAGGCAGGGTTCAGGATTGCTGCTGTTTCTGCCATAAAACGAACCCCACAAAACACGATGACCGGACTGTTCACCTGGGCAGAAAGCATGGCCAGTTGCAGGGAATCCCCCCGGTAGTCAGCAATATCCTGAATCTCCACAGCCTGATAGTTATGAGCCAGGATCAAGGCTTTGTGCTGGATCTTGAGAGCTTGTATTTGAGCTTTTATGTCTTGCATAGTATTATCCCTATTGACCGGTATGGCCAAATCCTCCGGAATCCCTGTGGCTGCCCTCGAGAGTGTCAGTAAGCAGCAGTTCAGGATATTCCACCGGACAAAATACCAATTGGGCAATTCTCATTTGGGGGCTGATCTCCACGGGTTCGTTGCCCATATTGATCAGGATCACCCGTACTTCACCACGGTAATCTGCATCAATGGTTCCAGGGCTATTCACTACCCCAAGTCCCAGTTTGAGTGCCAAACCGCTGCGGGGGCGCACCTGCCCTTCGTATCCGGAGGGGATTTCCAGAGCGATGCCGGTAGATACAGCCGTTCTTTGTCCTGGGGCAATGGTCAGCGGCTGTTCCAGACAGGCAAAGAGATCAAAGCCTGAGGCGTGAGGAGTCATGCGCTGCGGGATAATGGCCAGCGGTGAGAGTTTTTGGAGCTTGACGATCATGATTTGCGATTCAGGAGAAACTCTGCCAATACCTGCAATTTCAGGGATTTATCTCCCAAGGTGGCGATGGTTTGCCGGGCTTCGCTGGTGAGGTTGCGTGCCATTTCCCGGCTGGCTTCCAAGCCATACACAGCTGGGAAGGTGGCTTTGCCGGCAGTTTCATCCTTGCCAATGGTCTTACCCATCTTTTCTGAAGTGCTTTCTATATCCAGTATATCGTCGATAATCTGATATACCAGGCCAATCTTCTTGCCATATTCTTCGATGATGGCCAGCTCTTTGGCAGGGGCTTTTCCAGCGAGGGCTCCAAAGCGGAGGCCGATATTGATCATTCCGCCGGTTTTGTTGGCATGGATGTAGGTAAGGGTCTTCTTGTCCACTTTCTTGCCTTCGGATACGATATCCACCCATTGCCCAGCTACCAGGCCATTGATTCCTGCTTCCCGGCCCAATTCCTGAACAAACTGCACCTTAAGGGCTTCATCGATATTGGCATAGGTGATCAGTTCAAAAGCATTGATCAGCAGCGAATCTCCAGCCAGGAGGGCTACACCTTCACCAAACACGGCATGGCAGGATTTCTTGCCACGACGGTATTCATCATCATCCACATCGGGAAGATCATCGTGAATCAGGGAATAGGTATGGATCATCTCAATGGCTGCGGCCACGGGGGTGATGCTTTCTACATCTTCCAGATACATCTGGTAAGCCAGTAGACAAAGGTAGGGGCGGAGTCTTTTTCCTCCGGCAAAGGTGCTATAACGCAGAGCCTTATGGATCTCTTTGGGGTATTCGTCTTTGCGGGGAAGGTAGCGGTCCAGGATGATATTGACCAATTCCTGTTTCTCTTTCATGTCCTTCTTGAGGAATACGTTTACGTCCATCAGTTCTCCTCTGCCAATGACGGGAATTTTTCGTTCAGAATCCTGAGCCTGGCTTCCGCATCATTGAGCTTTGAGCTACAAAGCTCCAGATAGTGCACTCCCTCTTCATACCTGGACACCAGGTTCTCTACGTCAAGCTCACTGCTTGAAAGCTCTTCCACGATCTCTTCGAGCCGCTGTAGAGCTTGTTCGAAACTGAGTGTGGACAAATCTGGATGTTCTGTCATGTGCTTTGCTCCCGTCAGATTTTTGATGTCTTATTATAAGGGTGGAGTGTTTTTTGTCAATTACAAAATTGTCTGAATGGAAAGGACAAGTCCTTTTTCAAGCTGTAGTTCTGCCGATGCAGCGGTAAATTCGTTGCTGATCCCACGGCTGAGCTGGGGCTGTAGCACCAGATGCTCCAATGGATACAGCAGGCCGCGGCTATGGGCAAACACCGCCTCACTACCGAGGGCAATCAAAGACAGAAGGTCGCCGGGCTTGCCTTTGATTCTGGCATTTCCACAGATTATCCGAATGACCTGATCCTTGCTTTCGATGCGGCAGGGGATGCCTTGTTCATGGGCATACAGCAAGTTCTGCAAGAGTGCCAGGCTGTGATCCCACCTGCCCTGGAGATCGTTGCAGATGATTACTTCCGCATACATCTGCTGAGCAAGGCACCAGGCCAGAGCAAGCTCCGTATCAGTCTCGTTTTTTGCGCTGGGATGCCGGATTATGGGAACTTCAGTATAGCTTTGCAGCAGGTCTTCATTTAGTGAATCAAAATCACCGATGATCACCCTGGGCACAAGCCCTAATTCATGCACCTTTTCCAAGCCCTTATCCACGGCAATTACATCATCTGTGGTGGGGATAAAGCTATAGCATGAGGCTATGTCCATTGGTGCGTGATTGGTGATCAGCCAGGCTGCAGGCTGAGGTTTAGCGGAGGGCGTATTCAAGATCGTCCAGGCGGTTCAGGTAATTGGCAGGATTTACCTTCTGCCCACTTACATGGACTTCATAATGCAGGTGCGGACCGGTAGATAACCCGGTACTGCCCATCAAACCAATGATCTGACCCTTGTTGACAAGATCTCCCACCCTTACCTGATGATTGTAAAGGTGAGCATAAAGGGTATGATACCCACCACTATGTGCCAGAATGATACGTTTCCCATAGCCATTGTCGTAATCCGCCGCCACCACAGCGCCGTCAGCAGTGGCATAGATTGGGGTTCCGGCGAGATTGGAGATATCTATGCCGTAATGAAATTCCAGTTCATTGGTGATCGGATGGACGCGCATGCCCCAGCCATCTGAGATCCTGCCAAAGGCGGGATATATGGAGGGAATGGCGATAGGGCCACTATTCTCAGGGGTAAGCTGCAATTCACTTTGGACAGATTCCATACCCATCTTGCGCAGGATCGTGATCAGCTTGCCTTCTATATCGTCCATTTGCTGTTTTTCTTTGGCGGCAAAGCTGAAACTGCTGTTTGATACTGCCCCACCACTGTAATAGGGATAATCCGTCTGAGCAGCGGAACTGGTCTCCAGTTTCAAGCTGTCCAGCCGGGCATTGATCGAATCCACCGTTGCTGCATAGAGCTCCAGCTTGGCTTTCAAGGCACGGTTTTCTTCTTCCAATTGGATCAGGCGGTCGTCATTTCCGGCAGGATTGGCAAAGGCATTCAGCAGCCCAAACAGCACAATTCCGCAGAATACGACTAGCACCAGCACCAGCAGCCAGGGCGCCAGGCTGATGCTGTGGACGCTGCCCTCAAATCCACTTCGCAGACTGAGGGTGACCCGGTTGGCAGGAAATACTTCCGGTTCCAGATCAAGGGGTTCTTTTTGATTGTCTGATAACATGATAGGTATCTGTTGCAAGTTGCAGACCAATCTTGGAGTGGATGTTGTCCAGGGGTCGAGAGGTTGAGAGAGTGGAAGCGGCTTGTAGCCGCTTGAAAGTGGAAGGGTGAACATGATCTGAACATAGTAGCATTGGGCTTTAGCCCAGCGATATCAGTCATGTTGTACGTTTTACGTATCCCCCCAGCGCCGTCATTCCAGACAGCAGAAAATGCGCAGCATTGTCTGCGTGATCTGGAATCTCCTTGGATACTTCTCTATTTCCTGGTCGCAAACAGCTAGTGATGGGCATAAAAATGATTCTTGGGGCTTACGCCACCAAGCTATGGCATGTCGCCCCTCCAGGGCTTACTCTCGTGTTCATGCATAATTCTTGGGGCTTACGCCACCAAGCTATGGGATGTCGCCCCTCCAGGGCTTTGTGTCAGAAAATCCTGTAAATCCCTATCATCCCTTCATCTGCGTTCTATCGTGGTTATGCGTTATGAACCCTATGTTCAGCGCTTGTTTCCCTTTCCACTACAAGCGGCTACAAGCCGCTTCTACTCTACTTCTGTGCTCTCTGCTTTACTCTGTGGTTCAAACCAAATCCTGTAAATCCCTATCATCCCTTCATCTGTGTTCTATCGTGGTTATGCGTTATGAACCCTATGTTCAGCGCTTGTTTCCCTTTCCACTACAAGCGGCTACAAGCCGCTTCTACTCTACTTCTGTGCTCTCTGCTTTACTCTGTGGTTCAAACCAAATCCTGTAAATCCCTATCATCCCTTCATCTGCGTTCTATCGTGGTTATGCGTTATGAACCCTATGTTCAGCGCTTGTTTCCCTTTCCACTACAAACGGCTACAAGCCGCTTCTACTCTACTTCTGTGCTCTCTGCTTTACTCTGTGGTTCAAACCAAATCCTGTAAATCCCTTTCATCCCATCATCTGTGTTCCCTACACCCTGCGTTTCAGGAGATTGGCATTGGTAACCACAGTGAGGGAACTGACTGCCATGGCAATTTCCGCCACCACGGGATGCAGGATCCCGAATGCTGCCAACGGGATGGCGATGAGATTGTAAAAGAAAGCCCAGAAGAGGTTCTGGCGAATCTTGCGGAAGGTTTCCACCGAGAGCTTGAGAGCCAGGGGAATCAGTTGCAGATCACCCCTGAGAAGAGTGATATCAGCTGCTTCAATGGCGATATCCGTACCCTTGCCCATCGCGATGCCGATATCTGCTTGCTTCAAAGCAATAGCGTCATTGATGCCATCACCCACCATCGCCACCACCCGTCCTGAGGCTTGCAACTCCTTGATCTTTTGAGCTTTATCCTGGGGCATGACCCTGGCCATCACCTGCTCGATCCCGCATAAAGCGGCGATTGCTGCTGCAGTCTCCTGATTGTCGCCGCTGATCATATAGGGAGTGATGCCGCCTGATTTAATGCGGCTGACAATCTCCCGGGCTTCCGGCTTGATCGCATCGGCCACAAAGAACACAGCCAAAAGCCTGGCAGCATCTGCCAGATAGATCTTGCCGCTATAGGCAAGAGCCGGATCCAGACTGGGGATGGCGCTATCAATATCCAGGCTTTGCAGCCATTCCAGGCTGCCCAGATAGTATTTGCTGCCATTTATCACCGCAGATACACCCTGACCGGCACTACTCAGAAACTCCTCACATTCCTGTGGAACCAGATCCTGAGCCCGGGCGGCTGTATTGATGGCATTGGCAAGAGGGTGCTCACTCAGCGCTTCCAGGCTGTGAGCGATGAGGAGATTGTCCTGATCCTTGCCTTGCAGGCTGAGGATGCTGATCAGTTCCGGCTTGCCGATTGTAAGAGTGCCGGTTTTGTCAAAGACGATGGTATCCACGTCTTTCATGCGTTGCAAAGCCTCTCCACTACGGATCAGGATGCCTTTCATGGCACCAATTCCGCTACCCACCATCAGGGCTGTGGGAGTTGCCAAACCCAAAGCGCAGGGACAGGCGATCACCAAAGTGGCGATTGCCGCCATCAGTGCGGCTGCAATCCCTTCCGCCGGCATTCTCAGCGGGATGATTCCCGAGATCACCGCAGCGATACTGCCCATCACACCCGGCAGGAGCATCCAGAGTAAAAACACCGTGAGCGCCAGCACCAGGATCACAGGGACAAAGATCGCCGTGATGCGATCTGCCAGCAGTTGGATCGGCACCTTGGCATGCTGGGCTTCACTCACCATACGGATCACCTGAGCCAGAAAGGTTTCATTGCCCACTTTCACGGCAGTAGCCTCCAGATAACCATCCAGATTGATCGTGCCGCCCAGGATGGGATCCCCTACAGTGCGGGTAACCGGCAATGATTCGCCGGTGGCAATGGATTCATCCAAAGAGCTGGTTCCAGCCGCTACGATGCCATCTGTAGGGACTTTAGCCCCGGGCTTCACGATAAAAACATCCCCCACTTTGATCTTGTGGATGGGGATTTCCTTCTGTATGCCATCTTCGAGGATGAGCGCCGTTTTGGCACCGAGGTTGATGAGCTTGCGAATGGCTTCACTGGCTTTGCCCCGAGCCCTGTTTTCCAGATATCTGCCCGTCAGATGGAAAGCCAGAATCATCGCTGCAATCCCGGCAAAATCGTGCACTGAGATGCTTTTGACGATCACCGAGAGCGGACTCACCGCCATCGAGGCAATGGTTCCCAGGGCGATCAGTACATCCATATTGGCATTGCCACTGCGCAGAGATTTGAAGGCTGAGATGTACACCCCCCGCGCCGGAAATAGCATGGCGATCAGAGACAGAGAGAACATCACCCAGGCATCGGCTTTGTGCCCCAAAATTGTGCTCTTAAACACCATGTGCGGCAGCATAAACACGATCACCAAAGCGGTGATTACCCAGGCCAGGATCATGCGGCGCCTTGCCTGATGCATCCTCAGAATGTGCTCGTCATCGCCGATGAAGAGATTCTCACGCACGCTAAAACCCAGGCTGGTGATAGTTTTTTCAAACACCTCGGGCTTTATCTTACGCTCGTCGTAATCCACCATGGCCTCTTCCAGGGCCAGATTTACATGCGCCTGCTTTACTCCGGGCAAGGCAGAAAGTGCCTTTTCCACGTTTGAACTGCATGATGCGCAATGCATTCCATCGATACCGATCTGTCTTTGCATGTGGTCTCCAATATATGCTACTTATTAGATATGATATTGCTGTTTGAAGAATTGCCAATAACAACCTCACACCTGCTTGAATGTCAATAGATTACATCATGATAACCTCGCGTTCATCTCGAGATCACCTCGAGTACTCGAGGTGATCTCGAGGTGAACCTGAAGTAAACACGACATTATCAATGCATTACGAAATTGGGTTTTTACCGGTGTGGCAAGAGCTTAATGCTATCAAATCTTACTTTGGGGCTGAAATGACATAATCCAGGCCCAGCCCATCGCCCAATATTGAATTGGACTCCGCCCCATACCCCGTTTGATCTTGTGATTTCAAAGAGTAAACTTTATAAACTGGAGAGAATACTACTATATCCTATTCACAGATATAGAGTTTGATCGGTTCGCTTTTGCCTTTGAGCTCCACACTGTGATGAAAAGTGAAACACTGGTAAAGATCCTTGTCCAGCCTGGAGAGAGTAGCTTCGGAGATCATCAGACGGTTTGGCAACGCCATTTTCTCGATCCTGGCGGCGGTATTTACCGTATCTCCGATCACGGTGAGATCTTTGCGATCCAGAGTGCCCACATCACCTTGCAAGACCAGGCCGCTATTGATCCCAATGCGGATCGAGATTGTATCTTCCCCTTCTTCCAATCGGAGTTTGTTCAGCTCCGGCAAGCCCTCGGAGAAGATCTTTAGGGCACTGCGAACGGCATCATTGGCATCGGTAAAGATCGCCATAATGGCATCGCCAATGAATTTGTCGATATCGCCAAAACTCTCCCGGGTGATCACATCGCATACGCCAAAGAGATCGTTCAGGAGCTTCACTACGGCTTTGGGTTCATGAGATTCGGCAAAGGGTGTAAAGCTGACCACATCCAGGTACATCACACTGATATCACGGATGCGGGTACTATCATCGCTGATCCCGGATGCTTGTTTACGTACGTCCTTGTATGTGGCTTCGGATACATATTTGCGGATCAGGGCGTCAAACTTCTCCTGCATGATGCGGTATTCTTCCTGATGGGTGATATCCCGGAATACTTCGATGGCGGCTACGACTTTGCCGCTGTCATCTTTAACCGAGGTCACGTGGGTCTCCACCGGGAAACGTTTACCGCTTTTATTCATCGGATACACCTTGGCGACGGCATTTCCCCCGCATTGCATGGCTCTCAGTAGTGGGCAAAAGCTTTTGCAGAGCAAGATGCCATTCTCATCGATATGGTTCAGGATGTCGTCCTTGCAGGATTTTCCCAAAACTTCGGCCGCTCTGTAGCCAGTCATGTCCTCCGCTGCCTTGTTCCAGAACAGGATCTGGCGGGCTGGATTTACCACGTAAACAGCGTCATAGAGTGAATTCAAGGTCTTTACCAACGTAGATTCAGGGTTTTTGAGTTCATTCAGAAAGTCCATAATTTCTCCTCTGTTAGAAGCTTAATGAGCGCTTTGGTGTGTTTGCGCATGATCTTCTGCTGCTGCCTGTCTTCGGGATGGATAATGCTGCGCCCCTGGCGGTTGATCCCTCCTATCTCGATCAGCATGGCAGGTACAGAGAGCCGGTGGAAAAAATAGTTGCGGGCATTGCCCACGCGGGAGGTTGCCCCCCAGTGCAAACTGTATGTGCCTTTGTAGTAATCTCTTGGAACTTGGCGGGCATAGAAATCCGCAAGACGTTCCAGAGCCAGAAACTGCTCGGTCTTTTCTGTTACCGCAGGCAGGTAGATCTTCTCGCTGTATGCTCCCGATGCAGATGAATGGTAGAAAATAGCCAGATCAAAAGCCACCCGCTGTGCCAGGGACATCACCGCCTGAACTTCAGGCTCAGACGCCGGAGCAGTGCCTTTGTAATATGGGCTGAGGACATTGGTATCCGGATCAAGATCCCAAAAGATGGGGTAGTTGCGGTTCAAATCCACTCCGTCGGTACGCAGATCCAGCTTTTTGTTTCGATCCGTATCCCTATTGTTCTTGCGTTTGAATTGCAACAGCCCCGAGCTTACAATCCGCAGTCCTTCGGGATTGATGGTGGGGATGATGCAGATAGTATTCTCTTCCAAAAGCCGCTTCAGCTTTTTATCCCGCGGATAGCCTTCCATCAGTGTCCGGGCCCAGTGCAGGCTGAAAGCTACGCCCAGGACTTCATCGCCATGGTGTTGACCGATGATCAGGATATTGCGTTTCCCCTTGCCGATTTCCATAACAAACAGAGGGATTTCCTCGGTTCCGGAAAAGCCAATGATGCGGTACCTGGCGAGGTCGGGATTGAGCGCACAGATATTCATGATGTCTTTCTGGAGATTCTCATATTTGGGATATGCGCTGCCCAGAGGATATACGTTTGCGCTATTGTGAGCGCAGGAACCCAGCAGCAGGATTAGTGCTGCCAGAGCTGGCAAAACGAGGGATCGGAGCGAAAAGTGACGCATAGGTTCATAATTGCAATGTGCGGAAATTAGTCAACAGAATTTGTTTTCAAGCATTTGTTTAGCTTGACAGGATATTTTACCGTTTTTTTATGTAAAAATGATGCGAAACAGGAGGTAAAAATGAACATCCAGAGCATTATATCACAGATCCGCAACTTGTTAGGCCAATCAGCAGGTGCAGAGGTTTCCTTTGGCAATCCTGCTCAGGTGGGTGATCTTTCGATCATTCCCGTGGCCAGAATCGCCTTTGGTTTTGGGGGCGGTGGCGGCAAAGGCCCTGCCAATGTAAAATGCAAAAAAACCGAACCTGCCACACCCGGTGAAGAACCTGCTGAACCCACAGAACCTTGTGCAGACAAATCCGCTGAGGATAGCTTCGGAGGCGGGGTTGGCGGTGGCATCAAGACCGATCCCCTGGGTATTTATACCATCAAAAACGATAAAGTGCGCTTCTATCCCGTGATTTCCGTGCGCGATATTCTGGCTGCCGTGGCAATCCTGGGCGTCCTGGTGATCCGGATCAAAAGACTACAAAAGAAGGTAAAGAAATAAATGCTGTACACTGGCGAAAAACTCAATCCCATCACTTTCAAGTATCTCCCCGCCGGCCTTGATATCACAGATTACGATGCTGTGAGTGCCTGCTTTGACGATCTTGCCTCGCGCAAACCTGCCAATAAAGATGACTTGCTGGAACTCCTGAGAGTCCATTCCGACTTGCTCAAAGCCATGGCGGATGAGCTTTCCTGGCGCTATGTGCGGATGACGCTCAATGCTGATAATGATGCCTATGAACAGGCTTACAACGATTATTTTGCCAAAGCCCAGGCTGCCAACGAGGAAAAGCAATTCCAGATCAAGCAAATCTATTACAACAGCCCCTATCGCAAGGAGCTTCCGGAGGCTGAATTCGCCTTGCTGGATCAGATCATGGTGAATGAAATCAGCCTCTACCGGGAAGAGAACATCCCGCTCATGGTTCAGGAAAGTGAACTTGCCAACAAATACGGCGGCATCGTCTCCCAGATGAGTGCCCCTTTCGATGGAGAAGATAGGACTGTAGCCCAATTGGCAGTATATCTGAAGGATCCTGAGCGCAGCAAACGCGAAGCTGCCTGGCGCTTGAGAGTGGGTCTTTTCGTGGATAAAGCCGCCGAACTGGATGCGCTGTACGATGAAATGAAATCCCTGCGCCATCAGCTTGCCCTCAATGCCGGATTCTCTAACTACCGGGATTACAAGCATCAGGAAATGGGCAGATTCTCCTATACCCCGGAAGAGCTCTATGCCTTCCATGATGCGGTGGAGAAAGTGGTGATTCCTTTTGTGAAAGAAAAGGATGAACATCGCCGCCAGTGCCTGGGTTTGAAGCAACTGCGTCCCTGGGACCTTAGCGTGGATCTGGATGGCCGCAAGCTCCAGCCGTTTGAGACTACCGATGAGTTCATCCAGAAATCCCTGAAAGTGCTGAATAAAGTGCATCCGGATTATGCCAGGCAACTGGAAATGATGCAAAATACAGGACTGCTGGATCTGGAAAACCGCAAAGGTAAAGCTCCCGGAGGCTACAATACCAGCATCAACAACCTCGCCAGCTCCTTTATCTTTATGAACCACGTAAAGCTGCACAACGACGTGGTAACCCTCCTGCACGAATCCGGACATGCCATGCACAGTGCCGCCACGCGCAATATCCCCTGGGCTCAGTATCTGGAAACACCCTCGGAAGTGGCAGAACTGGCTTCCATGACCATGGAGCTTTTGACCATGGACTATTGGGATGAGTTTTATCCCACCACCAGCGATCTCAAGAAAGCCAAACGAGATCAATTGGAAGGCACGCTGTCCTTCCTGCCCTGGTGCATGACCGTGGATGCCTTCCAACATTGGGTTTATCTGCATCCTGAGGCCAGAGGTGAAGAGCACAACGACGCCTATCTGCAGATCACCCAAAGATTCAATACCCTCACGGATTGGAGCGGCCTGGAAGCCATGCGCCGCCACATGTGGAAGCAGCAACTGCATATCTTTGAAGTACCTTTTTACTATATCGAATACGGGATGGCGCAGCTGGGCGCACTCTCCATCTATATGAACTACCGGCAGAACAAAGCCAAAGCTCTGCAGCAGTATCAAGCCTTTATGGAACTGGGCTATAGCAAGTCTGTAAAAGAGATTTACCAGACTGCCGGCATCGACTTTGATTTCTCCGAAGCCCGCATCCGTGAATTGGTGGATTTTGTCCGTCAGGAACTGGCAGAAGTGGATAAGCTCTAAACCATGCTAAATATCTTCAGTCCTTCAAACTACGCTCCTTTCAATATCGCTATGGAGGAGTATATCCTGAGCAACATCGATGAAGATTGCTTCCTGCTCTACATCAATTCCCCCTGCATCATCGTGGGGCGTTTTCAGAACACTCTGGCGGAGATAAATCATGACTGGGTGGTGGAACATAACATCCCCGTAGTCCGGCGCCTGACCGGTGGCGGAACGGTGTTTCACGATCTGGGCAATCTGAATTTCAGCTTCATCATGAAAGGCATGGCCGAAAGCAGTGAAGGCTTTGCCAGATACACAGCTCCGGTGCTGGATGTGCTCAACGACTTGGGAGTTCCCGCCATCCTGCAGGGACGCAACGATCTCACCATCAATGGACTGAAGTTTTCCGGCAATGCCAAACTGGTGGCAGATGGCAAAACCCTCCAGCACGGCACCATCCTCTTTTCCTCGCATGTGGAAAACCTCGTGGCAGCCCTCAAGGTGAATCCCCTGAAATTCACCGATAAAGCCGTGAAATCAGTCCGGGCCCGGGTAACAAACGTGACCGATCACATGAAGTATCCCATGAAACTCATGGAATTTATCCCGCTGGTACGCGCCAAGGTGCGCAGCATGTATCCGGAATGCAGGGATTATTATCTCACCGATGCCGACAAAGCCGCCATCCAGGCTCTCGTGGAAAACAAATACGATACCTGGGACTGGAATTTTGGCAAGAGCCCGCAATACACACTCGCACAGGCAGCAAGAACCGCTGTCGGCACCATTGAATTCTACCTCAATGTGGAGGGTGGATTCATCACCAACCTGAAGATTTATGGAGATTTCTTCTGCCACAAAGACCTGGGCGAATTGGAACAAGCCTTCTCCGGAATCCGTCATACCCTGGAGGATGTGAAATCCACCTTTATCAAAGCCAATTATCAGGACTACCTGGGCAATACCGAGCTTGATGAAGTCCTCAAAGCCATGTTCTAATCAGGATGCACCATGAATAAGATCAAACTGGGTATTTCGTCCTGCCTCCTGGGGCACAAAGTGCGCTATGATGGCGGCCACAAATACGATTCCTGGCTGGTGGAAACCCTTGGCCAATATGCCGATTACGTGCCCGTCTGTCCCGAAGCTGGCTGTGGACTCCCCATTCCCCGGGAAGCCATGCACCTCCAGGGAGAGATCGACCATCCCCGGCTGGTGACCATCAAGACAGGCATCGATCACACGCAGCGCATGCTGGATTTCTGCGCCAGGCAGATCGAGCTGCTGGCCAATGCACAGCTTTGCGGCTTTGTCTTCAAAAGCAAATCCCCATCCAGCGGCATGGAGAGGGTAAAAGTCTATCCGGACAAGGGTGGAGCTGCAGCCAAGAAAGGCGTGGGCATCTTTGCCCGGGAATTCATGAATGCCTTTCCCCTGCTTCCCGTGGAAGAAGAAGGGCGCTTGCATGATCCTGTCCTGCGGGAAAACTTCATCGAACGCATCTTTGTGATGCAGCGCTGGCATGATCTCCTGAATAGCAAACCCAAATCCAAAGACCTGATTGCCTTCCACACCGCCCATAAATATCTGATGCTGGCGCATGCTCCGGAGCACTACCGCAAGCTGGGAAAGCTGGTCGCCGAAGTGGCAAAACGTGAGCTTCAGGATGTTCTCAGCGAGTACTTCAAGCTTCTAATCACAGGCTGCGCCCGGCACGCCACTCCCAGCAAGCATCAAAACGTGCTGCTCCATATCCTGGGCTATTTCAAAGCCGAGCTCACTTCTGCTGAAAAGCAGGAATTGATCGAACTGATCGATCAATACAAGGCAGGACTCATTCCCCTGATCGTGCCCATCACCCTGATCAATCATTATGTGAAAAAATACGATAAGGAATATCTTGCCGGACAGGTGTACCTGCATCCCCATCCCATGGAGCTGAAGCTGCGCAATCACGTGTGACAAATAAACCACTTCAGGGTCCAGCCTGTGGCTGAACTCCAAAGTGGTCAATAGTGGGATCTTCTACTGCAGCCTTTACGCTACCTTAGCCTTGAAAAACACACTGGTAAAGAGCTCGATCACTATTCCATAGATAATCCCCATCACCAGAGTCATGAGGAAAAGCTCCCATTTACCATACTGGGCACTGGCACCCATCATGGCTCCAAATGATGCCGGAATACTCACGATCATGCCGATCAGGGCACCATGTAAAGCCCAATTCATCTTTAGTGCACTAATCCCGATCACAAATCCGATCAGCACCCGTCCAGTGAAGATATTGGCCATCAGCTTCATGGCAGTGGGCTGCCCATTGGTGGCTAAATAACAACAAACAATACCTGCCAGAACGCCCATTAGCGAGGCAATATAGATTCTTTTCAGTGGCATAACAACCTCCTGTTTGTATCAAACTAATCTACTTGTATCTAAATACTTGTCAATACAAAACTGGATATGCTTCAAGCCTGGCTTGTAGTATTTTTTCTACTAATATCTAAAAAGACTTTTCCAGCTTGGGCAGATCGATCAAATCGGCAAAGGTCTTGAGGATATCAGGATTGTCGATGCCTTCACCCTGGATATTGACGGTGGTGTTTTTTCCCACTTGAATGGTTAGGGTGCCGGATTTATTGCCTTTTTCAAACTGCTGATTACCTGTGTAGCTGCCAAGCTTGATGGTCTTGGAGCCGGGAACCATGCCACTGAACATGCTGGCCAGTCCCATCAGACCACCGGATTGTCCCATCATGCCACCCACGGTGATGGTGAGAGTTACGTAAATGTCATCTTTACTGTAGTTTCCTGTGGCGGTTACGCTGTGAGCGCTGCCCAGGATGGCTCCGGCTTCGCCCATGGATTGGGAGTTTTTGTCATCCTGAGTAAACCCTGCCGGGGCATTGGGAATGAAAAGTATCAGTGTTTCAGCCTGAATTTCACTGAGCTTGGCCAGGGCATAATTTATCTCTTGTTTGGCAGTTACAAAATCGTCTTTGGCGATCAGGGCTTTGGCGGCATCAAGGCTGCTGATGGCTTCTTGCTTGGCAGTTTGAGCATTCAGGCAAAGGACTGCCATCAGGATGCTTAAGATGATAAACGTTTTTTTCATGATTCTTCTCCTAAAAGCTTTTTTGACAGTGAATCAGAGCAGGGGTTTGTGTCAAGCTAAAAGGGGTATTCAGGGGAATCTGGCATGGATGGGCGTGGTATCATTTGCTTATCCGTAGCCCAGAACCTGAGGAGACTTTCTTGTTGGGCGGAGCAGGAAGCTGATCTGGGGACTGTCCATGGACTGATCGTGTAAAGATCGTGTAACATTGGCTAGTTTTCAGAGCTTAACATGCAGTATACGTTTGGGTTTTAAGCTCTATCACCACAAGCGGTCTGGTATTCGTGAACTCATTTGAGAAATGCTCGATACTATGCACTATTAGTCACCTGTAAGGCTGGAAAAAGCTAAATGCTTTCTTTGCATAGAGTTTCATTGTTTATCCCCACTATTACTGTCAACCAAAATCAGGAAAATCACAGGGAAATCACCATTTCCTCCCCATTTCCACTTCTTTATCTACCCTTAATCAAGGCTTAATCAAGCCATAATAATTAAGACTTGATTAAGGCTTGATAAACACATGATTAACGATTTGAAAGCAGGAGTAAACTCGAATTTCAATGTAACAGGTTAACTATCTGACAGACTATCTGATTGTTGTGCAGTTACTTGCATAACCTACTGTCTCGGGGCGTTGTGACAGAGGTATGATAGATGGTTGTTATGTAATTAGTTGTAATTAGTTACATGCTCCAATGTCCGGGAAATTGTGCCAGATGTGGGCAAACACACATAATCTGTTATAAAGTATCACCCAAACTTGCAAATGTGTATCACCTGTCACAGTGGTCGTAACTGTTTATAGGATTGTGAGATGAATAGGACTGGCTTTAGACTGTGTCACAGTGGTCTTTGGACGTTTTTGGACGTTTCGGTATCAGTGTTTTTGCAAATTTGGACTCATTTCAGGGTATTTTCAGACCATCGAATTTCATAAAACTATTAGCTCATTATTTTCGCTGCGCCAGTAGTGCGTTTCCCCGCATCAGTAAATAACTCCAGGTCTGATTAGGGTCCATAAAACGGGTTCACTAGTCTTATATGCAGAAAACCTGGTTATCTCTATTTATGGCAGATAGATGGGCTGCTTTTTAGGGCTTATTTAGTTCAGTAAGATTCTGCTTTCTCATGGTTGTGTCCTGGGCATTATATTGTAAAGTACCGGGGAAGCAGAATTGTCTGAAGATTTATCCAGAATTCCCCGTTTATCAGCGGAAAGAACTTCCCAAGATATTGCCATGCAGTAGAGTAGCGCCTAGCAATAACTGAAGGGAGGCGCTTATGAAAGCGACCAGATACGAGTTAAGGCAGAGGCTAATCAGGGCAGACCACTGTGACACGCCGAGCACTGTGACAGGTGTCACAGTGGTTCCAGAAAGGCGGAGAATTCCGCAGAAGCTTATCAGTAGCGGGTTTGAGCACTGTGACAGCACAAACGCCGGATTTAGTGTCACAGTGGTCTCTATTATACCCAGCTTTTGGAAATCTGTCACAGTGGTCCGGAACATGGGAAATTACCATCGTAGTTTATCAGCAAAGGCTTTGAGCACTGTGACAGAAGAAAAAGCGATCAATCTGTTACAGTGGTTTCGTTGGCAGCCTCCTTTCTTGGCTTGTTTTGAATTGAGGAGAGTTCGTTATGAGAGTTGAAAGATCTCTACAGGCAGATGTAGCAATTGAGGACTTCAATCCCGACTACATTGACCTGGCACCCAGAGCAAAGCTTCCCTTGAGATATGACAAAGAAGCCAGACTTCTCGGCCACTTCTGTAACCTCGTGATTCGGAGACTGGCTTTATGCCACTCCAAAGTCGAGGAGTGGAAGCTGATAGTTGAGGAATACAACAACGGAACCATGGCACCAGATCTATTCAAGCTCAGGGGTAAACGTAAAGAACGGGCTCTGCGGCTCTGGATCGACCAGTATATCAAATCCAATCAGGACATGTTCGCACTGCTGCATAAGGGCAGGAATATCAACCATAAACGTAAGGTGACCGAGATCGAGTCCAATGTCCTGCTCAGCATTCTGCTGCATCCCAACCAGATCACCATCGGTTCTGCCATCAACATGCTCAAGGCTCAAGCCAGGCTGGGTTACTTTGAGTCACCCACCAGCAAGCCCACCTTAAGAAGATGGTGCACTGAGTGGATGGAAAACCACCTGGCGACTTGGGAGCAGACCCGGAAGGGCAGCAAGTACGTGGCAGAGCACATAGTAAAGACTATCCATAGGGATGCCAGGCTTCTGCGAGTGGGTCAGGTCTGGGTAGCCGATGGTCATACCCTGGCCTTCGATATCCTCAATCCCCATACTGGAAAAGCTCAACGCATGACCATGATCATGGTCTTCGACTGGGCTTCCAGATACCCGGTAGGTGCCTCGCTTGCCTTTACCGAGGATAGCCAGCACATCCAGACTGCCTTCCGCAATGCCTTCCTCAACACCTCGCACTTGTATCTGCAGACTGATGACGAGGGAAATACGGTGCAAACCCGGCCGCCCTTCGCCTTCGTGCCCGAAGCGGTCTATCTCGATAATGGCAAGGCCTTCAGAGCCAAGCTATTCCACGAGTCCTGGGAAGGGCATGATTTGGAACTTGAGTTAGGGGGTGTGTTCCCCAAGTTGGGCATCGAGGCACACTTCGCGGAGAGCTACAATGCCAAGGCCAAGGTTATCGAGCGGTTCTTCAGGACCTTCCAGGAGCAGTTCGAACGCTTCATCAGCAGCTTCCGGGGAGCCAACGTAGCCAACAAGCCCTCGACCCTGATGCGTAATGAGAAGTGGGCAAAAGCCTTATACAAAAGGGAGGCTCCCACCATCCAGGACGCAATGCAGATGATCGGCTTCTATATCAGGCACATTTATGGCGAGACCGAGCATGGCGGACTGGAAGGCAAGACACCCTGGCAGGTATTCAGTTCAGCACTGGTGCCGGAAGAGCGGATGCTCAGGCCGGATAAACTCAACTTCATGATGCTGGCTACCGAGCGCAAGTCAGTTAGAAACGATGGTATAGTATTCAACAAGCTACTCTACTGGCACATCGCCTTGATGGACAATATCGGTAAGCCGGTGATCATCAGATACGATTATGCCGAAGCCAGGTGGATACTGGTCTATGACATGAAAGACAACTTCATCTGCCAGGCTGAGCTAAGGCGCAGCCAGCATCCTTTCATCCACATCGATAAGGACAATCCGATCTCGCATCAGTCCCTCAAGAAGGAATACACCCAGATCAAGAAGCTGCAACGCTTAACCGAACAGCATGCCAGAGACTTCGTAATGCATAATCAAGAAGCTGTGGATAATCTCCTCGAACCTTATGTGCGGGAAAGCCTGAGCGGACCCAATCCCACCTTTCAACAAGGCCGCATGATTACCGCACCTGAACCTGAGCCCCAAGACCGCATCGAGGCGATGGAGCAGGAGTTGGTCAAAGAACTGCCAGAACTAGAATTCATAAGCCCTGAAGAACAGAACTTCGGATCTGACCAATCAGATACCAAGATAACTGATACAGATAATCTACAAGAGACATCAACAGCAGATCCTGACCCTGAAGTGCAGGACGATGATGATGACGAGAGCTTCTACGGCATGCTGAAAAAAGTCGGCATTATCTAAATAAGGAGGATAAATGAAACCTAACAAGCTCGTGCAAATCAAGAACGTAGTCAGGGCTGATGCCTGCATCCAGTTCCTGATGAATCGACCCAAGACCGAGATGGTAGGCTTGGGCCTGATCTACGGCAAGCCCGGCCTGGGCAAGACCACTTATGCCAGCCGTATCGCCTTCATGCGAGGCTACATCTATATGAGGCTGGAATCGACTACCACTCCCAAGTCCTTCGCAGTCGATCTGATGACCGCTCTCTACCGCCGCTTCGGACTGGGGGATTACATCCCCAGTGGTACAACCAACAACATCTTCAAGTACTGCCTGAAGCTCCTGGATGACAATCCCGAGACAGTAATCGTGATCGATGAGATCGACTATGCCTTCAAGCATGACCGTCTCTTAGGTGCCATCCGGGACATCGTGGATGTTACCCTAACCATCGTGATCCTGGTCGGGATGCAGGATGCCCGGAACAAGTTAGCCGCCATCAATCGTCACTACTTCGACCGCTGCCACTACTTCTACGAGTTCAAGAAAGTGGGCAAGGACGATATCCGCAAGATTGCCAAAGAAGTGATGGAGATACCGGTGGATGAGTCAGTGGTAACCAAGATCGACTTCAACTGTGAAGGCAATCTTCGTAAAGCTGTGAAGATCATGTACATCATTGAGCGAGCCAAGGCTACCAATCCCCAGCTATCCATAGCCGATCTCGATCTGGGGAGAGACTTATGACCACCAGAGAACTCGTATTGAACTTCGTTAACCAGTATAACAAGCCCTTCGATGCGGAGTTAATCGCCAATATGACGGGACTGGATATCGATGATGTGGAGCCTGTTATGGTTGAGATGATCAAAGATAAGACCATCAAGTTGATCAGCGACCGAGAGCCCATCTATGCCCGCAGCAATCGCTTCAACACCAATCTGGATAAGCAGCTGCGGGCGCACTGGAACTTCGATCCCAAGGCAGCACTGGCACTTCTCAATCTGATCGAAAAACGCAGCTTCACCTCAATCAGAAGCATTGCCGAAGCCTTCGGGAGAAGTCGCCAGTGGGTCTTCGTCTATCTGGAAGCCTTGGCCTCGGCAGGTGTGATCGGCGTTAACCAATATGGTTACTGCGTGTTAACTAAGAAAGACGTCGGCAAGGTTGGCATCAAGATCAAGCGTGGCATCCTCAAGGAACTGATTAGACACTGTGCCGAGTTGCGTAAGCAGCAAAAGCAGCAAGATGATATGGATGTCTGGAAGCTCAAAATGGAAGGCCCAGAGCCTCTGGAAGAGGAGATGAAATCCTTTGATAGTCGTAACCAGGTCACTGCAACCCTAAGTAATCACCGTTGGAAATCTACGGATATCTGAGTCTTCGCAAAACCATGTGCATAGTCGCTGCGAGATCATTATGAAAAAGTACTTGACGTGGGAACAAAGATGAAAAACAACGAGTTGAGACTTGCTCCAACATTTGTGACTCAAAAGAATAAGGAGTTGTTAGAAATGAAAACTGATTTATTACTATTAATTCTATTGATACCTTTCATGTTTGTGGTTGGTTGCAGAAAGAACAATAATGGCAATGGAAAGGTTCAAGATACCATGGCCACGAACATGCCTGCAGACACTGTCTCTACTATCGAAGAGAATGTCGAAGTAACAAAATCATCGAGCTGGGAAGATTTAATGCCTCAAAAAGAGAGGAGTTTGATCGAGATTCTAAAGAAAGCATGGGAAAAGGATGAATTAGACTATACTGATGCTGAGAAGTACAAGTTGGTAAGGGAAAGGAAAAACGTTATTAGTAATGGGTATCAAATGACAGATTGGATTGGTACGGTTGAAAGTGTTCAATATTATCCTAATGCTAACGAAATCGGACTAGAAATCAGCCTCCATGAGGGGAAAACTATGCGGCACTATATAAGGGTAGGAACTGGAGCTTCCGAGGACCTCAAAGTAAACAGAACAAGGATCATACAAAAATTACCTCACACAATTAAGGAAGGTTCTTCTTTGTTTGATATTGCTCTAGATCTCAAACCTGGAAACACTGTCAAGTTCACTGGCACGTTTTCTTTAGAGAGTTATCAATGGAGTGTATACGAAAATCCTTTGGATGATATTAATAGCCTAGCATTTAGAACAAAATTCAGCAAGTTAGAAAAAATGGACTAACTAATAAGTTAGCTGGGAAGCTTCAACAGGAATTGTGGCATGTTATCTAGTATTATGATTATAAAGAGCCGGGATTTAGTAGGTACCCCCCCTCCTGAAATCAACGCTGGTAGATTTCAAAGCTGAGAGATGATATGAACATTATGGCTGCAGAAAGCAAGTTGAGTCCCAAATGTTGGTGTAAGCTCCAACTCATTGTTTCTCAAGTTGTTTGAGGGCATCTGAAAGCAAAGCGGATGTACTTTCTTAAGCGAACCATCTCAAATCAGCTTACAGTTAATGGAGTTAACATACTATAGTTAATCACAGGGAGACAGAAATGAGCACAAAAGTAAGCAGATACTCTGAATTGGTAGAAGAGGTTCGTAAATGCGAAAAGTGCATGATCGACCAGAAAACACAGGGCACAAGGCTTGTTCAGGATAAGTGCCGATCCCAGATCAATCTCTGGTCGCATTGGCAGGGAAGCCTTAATGCTAAAATCTTAGTAATCGGGCAGGACTGGGGGGAGAAACCAGATGCAGAATCCTACGATAAGTGGACTACTGATCCTACCTACCCATCACTAACCGGTATCCACAAACAAATCCCAAAATACAAATTCAAAACTGACAACAATCTGGCAGATATCTGTCGTGAAGCTTTAGGATTGGATTTGCATATAAACCAGAAAAGCCTCTTCTTCACTAACGCGGTACTATGTTACCGTGATAAAGGATTTACTGGAGCTGTGGATCCCAGGTGGTTCAAAAACTGCCAACCCTTTTGTGTTCGGTTGATTAACATCATTAAACCGCAGGCTATCGTAACTCTTGGCAGTATGCCTCTCAGGGCGTTGCTTGATGGCGGCAGTCTATCCTATGATTCCAAGTTTAAGGATCTTGGAAAGAAACTTAAGACCAGCAGGTCTATGAGAGAGATAGTCGAAACCCATGAGCAACTATACTACCGGCCTGAGGGTTTGGATCTAACGATCAAAGTTTTTCCTGTCTTTCATTGTGGAAGTTGGGGTACAAAAGCCAGATCAATGGAAGAGCAGGTGATGGATTGGGGAGAAATCAGACAACAGATCTAATAAACAGACAAAACAGTATCCTATACTTGGTAAAACAATGAGATACTGGTTGTTGACAAAGTCAGATGTAACGCATCACAACTACCCTGCTCCCGGTCATTCCCGTGAAGACGTGAATCCTATCCTGTTCAAAGATAATATAAACGGGCTGGATATCCGCCTCCGCGCTGATGACACAGTGCCGAAACCGGTTTTACGGAGCTTTGTTAACCGCCTTAGATTAGAATAAATTGAACTTGAATAAGAGGAAAAAATGAAACAGTCATTCCTTGCGTTATTACTTTTGCTTGTATATTGCCTGTGCCCTGCTCAGACAGTTGAACCATTAGTTAGTGTCGATGGTCCCGCGGGTATTGAACACTCGCTTATCGATTCAGATGGTAATCTGTACCTATTAATTCGGCCTAAATCAAACTTCAAAATGAATGACAAATCGTCTCAGATCGTATTTGAGATGGGGAAAAGTATCGTCAGAAAAGATAACAACGATCATTGGTATGTAGTTAAGACAAACAAATTGGGCGTTGTTTTATGGGAGAAGAGCTACGCGGGAAATTTTCATGTCGTTAACATGTTTTTGGACTCATCTAAAAGACTGATCCTGGTTGGAGGAAAAAGTGAAGGATTGATTATTGAAAAATCGAGTATTGAAAACGGTTTTATCTTGGCACTTGACAGCAAAGGTCTTTTGTTATGGTTAAAGCAAGTTCCTCATTATGTAATAGACGCTCAAATCGATAATAATGAAGATGTTGGCATCATTGGGACATTTGCAGATGCTGTATCTTTTGATGCTATAACCCTGAGAAAAAAAGGCTGGGCTAACCTCTACATAGCAGAAATAGACGGCAAGGGAAAATGGACTCAGGCACATAGTATTGATACAATCGAAGAGAGATTGAGTGTAAAGAATACAGCATACACATTTGGCAAGAATGGTGAAGCATATGTGAATGGGTACAAGGTGATTGAGAGTAAAGTTCATGACACTATAAAATTAGAAAAAATCTATGGTTGGAACATGAAATACTGTGTATCTGGAATGAATTCCAGGAAGGATCTAACCTTGGCGTTGGGAAATGTATACAATTGGGATAAGGACGCTCCTCCTATTACAGATTGCTTTGGCAATGTAGTTAATATTGGAAAATTAGGTATAGAATACAATAGAACAGTCCAGAAACAGGTACGTTCATTTGGAAGCTACAAGCTTTCCTCAGAGGGTTTAGACTATGAAATTTTTGCGACAAAACAAGATAGCACCCGTGCGTATGAATGGGCAGTACAAGGGGGAGGAAAAGGAAATCAATATGTAAGGGGTGCGTGTTTTGATGAAACTGGTAACATTTTCTTATATGGATTCGCAGATAACAACGCTGTGTTTGGAAATTTTCAATATAGCAGCGACCCAGGGTTTAGTTTCATCACTATGTTAAGTTCTGACGGAAAATGGGTTTGGACGATCCCGTTATCTGATGTTAAGGGTGATTTTGCTCACATTAATGCAATTGATGATGATATTTACCTGTTTACCAGTAAAAGCATTTATTCAATCAAACATCCCAGCATCGAACTGATCTATCCTAATGGCGGAGAGAAGTTGCAAGCAAAATCGACGACGAAAATAACCTGGCGCTCTGTCCAGTCAATAGGAGGTATAATGTGTAAACTATCCGTAGATAACGGCAATAACTGGATCAATCTCAACTCATCACCAATACAAGGTAAGATTGGTTATTATAGTTTTACAATCCCTTCGATTGAAACATCCTCATGTAAAATCAGACTTGAATCCGCTGAATGCCCATCTCGATATTATGCCGAATCACACAGAACATTTTCCATAACAGCTTCTCCACAGCCTACTATCAAGCTGACTGCTGCTCCATTAAAAGGTCAAAAGCTACTTGTTGGAAATAATTATTCAATATCATGGGATGCCGAATCACTTGTTTCCGTTGATATTGAGGCAAGTTTCAATGGTGGTAAGGACTGGAGTGTGATCGCCAATGATTTAAATGCCAGAGATGCAAGCTACCAATGGGTTGTTCCTGATCAAGTATCAAAGCACTGTCTATTGAAAGTAGTAGATTCAAATAATTCAAGCATCTTTGACATCAATTACGATGAGTACTCGATATGCAGACTGGCAATCCGTAGCCCAAAACCCGGCACATCACTCAGAGCAGGTGTCGCACATAAAATTCAAGTAGATTCTGAAGGAATTGAATTGGTAAACATCGATGTATCATATGATGGTGGCGTAACCTGGTCACAACTGTCAAAGAATTTAAAAACAAATGACATAAATGTAAAATGGGCAATGCCGGAAGAAGCATATGAGAAAATCCTGCTAAGAGTTTCTGATGCTGAGCAATCGAGCATTAGCACTATAAGTACTTATGACAATCTTCCATTTCTTAAACTAAGCGATCCTGCCGAAAGAGCCTACCAAGACAAGCATTTTGAGCGTTCAAAGGCAAAACAGCCTTTAGTAGTGGGTAAAGAATTCCTTGTATCATGGAAAAGCAGAAACATGGAAGGTCCCTACCAACTTGAATATTCAGTCGACAATGGCAAGACATATACATTTATCATAGATGATCTGCCAACTGAACAAAACAGTTATAATTGGAATGTTCCCTATGATTTAGCTAACAAAGAGATACAGATCAGAATCTCTCTCATGTATGATCCTACATTTAACTCAACATATAAGTACGAGGTTGTCAGGCATTATGAGTTTACAGATTCCATGGAAGGTAAGACCCTTTATTCGGGCAGCAATTATAAAATCCAATACATTGGTGGATTTGCTCAATTTCATTTTTCCTCTGATGGAGGGGCCTCGTGGGAGAGTATTGGTCCTGTGCCAGGAGTTATAACTGGAGACCGTTTTAAGCAACCAATAAACTGGGTTGTGCCGACCATAAACAGTGACAGGTGCTTACTTAAAATGTCTGCTTTGGATTATTTGAGAGTAGAAGTATCTTCGGGCTCAATACCTGTGGAGTACGCGCTGTTGAATCCATGGGAGATCACTACAGTCAGTAAGCAGTTCTCTATAAAGAAAGCTATAACCCTGCTATATCCCACTGGAGACGAGAGATTAACAACCAATTCAATAGAAAAGATACGTTGGAAATCCGAGAACATAGTTACACAAGTTACCATAGAGATCAGTTATGATAATGGAGCGAGTTGGAGATTTATCCAGTCCACACCAGTTGATTCCAGCTCTGGAGAATATTCTTGGATTGTACCTGAGATGACCAGTGAACAGTGTAAATTGAGGATTAGAGACATTCAGAACTCAAACATTTCAGGAGTAAGTGAACATGTGTTCTCCATTTCAAACTAGACTGTTGATTATAAACCATATTGATCAATGCCTGTGCATTAAATCCATGCTTATTGCATTGATGCTTCTGGTAGTTACTGGTATTCTGGGCTTAACTACTGTTGTCCTTACTGATTCTTTGGTTAATGCGTTAGTTAACAGCAGTATCGAAGAGGTAATCAAGAAAATCGATGGGAATCCTGATTTATCATGTGATCAGCGGGTCGGTATATTCAAATTGGCAGCGGACCAGATAGTAAGAAGTAACGGAACAGATTTCGGTCGGATTGCCCTTTGTTATGAAAAAGGGTTAGATTATCACAATGCTGCATCGTATTACAAACTAGCGAAGAATCATAGGAAAGCGCTGGAAAATGCAGAAAAAGCAAAACCAAAAGACTATGCCCTGCTAGTAGATTTGTATCTTGAAGTCGGCAATTCAAGACGTGTTTCAGTATATTTGGATTCTCTTTATACACAGTCTCCAGACACTGCTTACACCTACTTCCAAAAATCCGGTAAGTTACTTGTTCTTAGAGAATACGCGATTAGAGATAGCAAAGTTAACCTCGCCATACTTACATATGGAGATTATACATATTTAAAAGAGATTGAAAAGGACGAGTTGCTGGATTTATACCAAAAAGCCGGAGATAAGGCAGGCTTTAGTAAACTGGTAAACCAGAGAATATCTGATTTGCAGGAGAGCAAGAAATCCCTTTCCATTAGCGATTTTGATACTTTGATCCAATACTACTCGTTGCTGGGAAACACAACAAAGGTTACGGAGTATCAGAATAAGGCAAACGCTCGCAAAGCAGACATTGCCAAAGCAGAGAAATTCTGGATTGGCAATACGTACAACTTTTCAACAAGCGAGATTTATGGGGGATCTTCTAGTCGTTATTTGATTAAGGATAACCACAAAGCAACATTGGAATACTCAAGCTATTACAATTACAGTGGTGAGAAGGGGCCAACATCGTATCGTTCAGAGGAGTTGACTTGGGAAATTGACGAGCTTGACACAAGTATTTTAAAACTAAGCGACGACTATAATCTTGTGAACAAGGACGGCAAGGTTTTTCGAAGATACAGATAATTGATAGGGTAGATCTGACACTTTACAAATCCTTGTTTTATAATATTCTCATAGTACTTGACGGTTTCTCTTGTGACTCAGAGATGCTGTACTTGTCTCAATATTGGTATATTTTCTCTGTCTAGCGCATGCCATGTTCAATATTCTCAGCGGTTTCTTTCAGGGAAATAAAAAGAGGTTGATCAAGTGGTGATGTTTGAGTGTTTGTTCTTCCAATCTATTGTCAATAAACCCATTAACTCCATATATCTCCTCAAACAGGGTTTAGGCCTCGCATTTGTAAAACCATGAAACTAGATATGCAAAAAGGTTGATACTGGATTTGCAATAACCTTGATACCGATTTGCAAAAAGGGTGATACTGGATTTGCAATAACCTTGATACCGATTTGCAAAAAGGGTGATACTGGGGTCTCACCTGAAACAGCGATTTGCATCGAAAGTGATACTATTTGCAATTTCACTTGATACTCTATATCTGTATCCCTTTTATCCCTTCAGGGCTCTCTTAAAAAAATCACTTGACGATATTACGGATATTTCCAGCTTTGAGGCAAAGATTACACAAGGAAGACCCGATGCCGGACAATAGGTAAGTATCAGAAATCAGCCTGCCCACCAGAACAGGATACGCAGCATTACAGAATCTGTAGTGCTGGATATTTGTGAACTTGCTTGAATTGTCGGTTTTTCAGATGATAAAGCCGCAGATTAGCTATTTGTAAGACTTATAACAATAAGGATATATGATGTCTGAACAATTATTTGCCCCTTGTGGATTGAATTGTGGCCAATGCGACATGTACTTTGCCACCACCGCCGATGATGACGAATTGAGGCAGCAAATTGCTGATAAATGGTCCCGCCTCTTTGCCTATCCCTTCAAGAAAGAGGATATCAATTGCGACGGATGTTTAAGTGGAGGAAGAATGGGAATCTATTGCCGCGAGCTCTGCGAGATCAAGCCCTGCGCCCAGGCAAGGGGGATCACGGATTGTACCAAATGCCCTGAATATATCTGCGCAAAGCTGCAAAAGAATTGGGATGCTTCGGCAGCTTTTGAACACTGATGCACATCAGGATTGCCGTCAGTTTAGTCTTGCCTCTGAATTGGCGGCCTTCTTTGGTGCACGATATAGCTCAGAAATGAAATGACATAATCCCTGCCCAGCCCCACCTATCAGCGCTACAGTGATTTCCGGTACATGTCATTGAACCTTCGGCGCTACGGCGAGCGCCGGTACATATCAAAAAAACTGTATAAGTCCTGAAACATGGATACTAAGAAAGCTGGTTTATCCAGCAAAAGGAGATATTTATGAATACCAATAGATTACAGATCATAGAAGCCCAGGATTATGAAGGTGGCATAGACGCCGCGATCCGCTACATCCACGGAAAATGGGGTTCGGAGCGCAACCTGAATTTTTACAGTGATGCGATAATGCATTACGGGAAGAAGCTGCCCCACTTCTTCCTATTGTGTGATGGTGCCAGAATCATCGGCTGCGGGGCTTTGCTGATCAGTGACTTCACCAGTCGTCATGATCTATGGCCCTGGTATGCCTGCCACTATATCGAGGCAGATTATCGAGGAAAAGCCTTGGGAAAGAGGCTTTTGGATCATGCGATCAAGCTGGCAGCCGAAGCGGGGTTTGAGAATGTGTATCTCAGTACTGATCACGATGGATATTATGAAAAATACGGTTGGGAAAGGATAGAAGACGCCTTTGAACCTACCGGAGCCCAGACCCGGATCTACAAATACTGCATATAGGCCCCACCTCCCAATATTGGATGGGGCTGCGCCTATCAGCGCACCGCACATATCAAAGCAAAAACTGTATAAGTAATAAAAAACCGGGCAGGCTACCAGTTATGCGTAGCCTGCCCTTTGTTTATATATGATCAGGTGTTGTCTTCGATGTAGTTTGTGAGGCGGGAAAGGCAGTTCACATAGGAGCCCAGTTCGTTGTCGTACCAGCCGAAGATTTTGGCATGGGTGACGGGAAGTTGCAAGCGGTCTGTAGCCTGGATTCCCTGGCTGGCAAGCAGTTCCGGTGCAATCTCAATGAATCCGGTACGGGTATGCGTTTCATGAGCTTCGATAGTGGCGGCTGCCATGGTGCCGATCAGATCGGCGGAGACATTCTGGCGCTCGCTGACGAAGAGCAGACCTTTTTGGGGGCCTTCTGCCGCTGCTTTGTACACAGAATTGATCAGGGAGCGATTTACCATGGGCTCGCCTTTGTCATTGAGATCTGTGATAAAAGTGACGTTCAGATTGATCAGGGATACTGTACTGATCGGGATCCGGACGCTATCTGCCATAAACCCAATGTGTTTCACCGTGGGCATTACCTGTTCCAAGGCTTTGGTGACTCCGGTGGTGGAAAGGATGATATTGTTCAGCACGCTGCGGGTTTTGCGCAGGTCTGTGGCATCGCTCTTGGGTACTGAATCCAGGATGGATTGGGTGTTTGTAGCGGCATGGATAGTGCTCATGGAAGCGGTCATGATGCGGGCTGTATGTTTGTTTTCGAGCAAGGGTTTGATCATGTGGGACAGTCCGGTGGTAGTGCAGGAAGCGGCAGAAATTACGTGATGCTCAGCACTGTTGTAGTCCAGATGGTTGATGCCAAAGATCAGGGTCTTGGCATCCGCAGGGGTTTCGGAGCTGGATTTCAGCTTGAAAGGGGCGCTGCAGATCACTTTTAGGGCTCCGGCATTCAAATGCCCACGCAGACATGATTTCCCAGCTTCAGCAGCCAGGGATGGATCCAGAAAACTGCCCGTGCAATCCACCACGATACGCACTCCTTCATCCAGCCAGTTGATATCCTTGGGGTCTCGGGCTTGACGCAGGATTTTGATCGGGATCCCATCGATTTCCAGAATGGGTTTTTGTGAATCCAACACCTTGATGTCAGCTTTCTTACCCGCCATACCATAGAGAAACTTGTGAATCGAGCCGTAGGTGCTGTCGGATTCTATCACCTGGATCAGGTCATCCAGGTCTTTGCCGATGTTGCGTCCGCAATTCACGACGATGCCATCAAAGTGGCGCAGATGGATCTGATTCCAAAGCAGCAGCTTGCCGATCCTGCCCAGGCCATTGATGCCGAGCAGTTTTTTACTACGCAGGTTGAGGTTCATGAGTTCTCCTTTTATATCTTCTTGTTGTTATATACTTTGTACACTCTGCAGGGGATAGTGATGCAGATATATGTTGCCGCTGGTGGCGTCAATAGCCAGCCTGTCACCAGGAGCCAGGTCTGTGATCCCAATCCGGCATACGGAGCCAGCTTCATCCACCACCAGATCCCGGCAATTCACCACTCCGATCAAGCCCAGCCGCGTGGCTGTCACCGCTGCATGCGAAGTTACTCCACCCCGGGAGGTTAACAAAGCCTGACATTCAAACAGCAGCTCCATATCCTCGGGCACCGTATCCGGTCGTACCAGGATCAGGGCCTGCCCTGTATCTTTGAATCTGGCGATATCTTTGTCCGAGATTACGACAATCCCATTTACCGCACCCTTGCCGATTCCGATCCCGGAACCGATATGGAATGGCTTGGCCTGCTCCACGTCCAGCACCTTATACTCCGGGGCTTTGTGGATCACCTGATTGCGGGTCTGGAGGATATATAGGGCTTCATCGTAATGACCCTCAAAGGTAAATTCGATCTCCTGATGCGGATAGTTGCGGTCTTCGATCAGATGCCGGGCATATTTGTAGAGCCTTTGATAGATAAGGGGAAAATCCTTTTCCAGGGATGTATCCGTACTTACAAGGCTGTTCTGGCGTTGCTGTTCGGTAATGGGCAGAGTGTGCACCAAGCCCGCCACCACGTCCTCACCCTGACTACACAGGGTAAAATCACCATTCATGCAAATCCCGGGTTCATTGCTCCAGTCAGCATGGGTAAAGACCACTCCGGTGCCGGAATCCAGGGAGATATTGCCCAGCACCATCCGCTGGATGATCACTGCAGTACCCCATTCATTGGCGATATGGAGCTTTTGCCGGTAGAGCTGGGCACGGTCTGTATTCCAGCTATCCAGCACATGAGAAATGGCGCTGTACATCTGGCGGAAGGGATCGGGCTCCAGAAAGACCTGGTGAGCACTGAGCACTGCTTTGTAATCTTCCACCATGAGGCGCATCTGCTCGTCTGTGAATTGGGTCTTAAGCTGCACCTGATACTTCTTTTTGGAATTGATCATCAGAGTGTCAAACTCATCCCGGGGAATGCCATAGGCCATGCCCCAGCTCTGGATCAGGCGACGGTAGCAATCCCAGGCTGTCCAGCCATAATTCTTGCGTTTGGAGAGGTTCAGAGTGATCTCATCATTGAGCCCGATATTCAGGAATGTGTCCATCGCTCCGGGCAAACTCATAGGCGCACCAGAGCGCACAGAGATCAGCAAGGGACGGGAAGGATCCCCCAAACGCAGGCCGGTCTTGTGTTCCAGCCGCTGCAGATGTTTATAGAGCAAGGTGTCAAACTCGCTGGAGATGTCAGGATGCATATTGATGATATCCCGCTGCCGATATAGCTCCGTGGTAATCACAAAGCCATCGGGAACAGGGAATTCATACTGCCGCATCCGCTTCAGGAAATAACCCTTGGAGCCCAGCAGCACTTGATTTTCGATCCGGGAATTCTTTGTGTCCAGATGGTAGAAAAGCTGGTCTGGATCGTAGGACATCACGCGGGGGATATCACTCACGCTGAAGAGCTGCTTCATCTCCGCCAGAGCTTCAATGATGCGAGTGATAAAGCTATCCAGCCCCTGCACCAGGAAGGAGGCGGAAAGCAGCTTGCGGTAAAACTCCTCGGCAAACATCTCGGTAATACCAGTGGCTTGGGAGTGCTCGGTCAATTGCTTTAAGGCGTTATCGTAAAACCGGTAGTAGTATTCATTGATCAATTCGCTGACGCTATCTTTCAGCAGCTTGAACATATCCAGATACTGGTCCAGGGAGAGATTGGCCAGATGCTGAGCAGAACGCAGCATCGAAAGAGCGGTACTGAAGGCATCATTGGTGATCAATTCCTGCTCCATGGCATAGTCGTAGAGCTCCAGAATCCTGATGATACGGCGCAGAGTCTTGCCATTTATATAGTTTAGGTTCAATTGTTCCACACTGCGGGTAAAGAGACGGCGAACGACGTTTTCCAGCCGGAAGATCAAGCCAATAGCTTCTAGTTTGGGCTCTTTGTACACACCATACATGGAAGGAATGCCGGCGGCGATATGCCTTTTGAAATAGATGTTTTCCCAATATTGGCTAGGTTTGGGATCCAATGCCACTGCGGAAAGTTTGCCAATATAGCCCAGCATCTGGCGGATGGAGCTATCATAATCGTTGCGTACCAGACTGCTGCGCAGGCGGTTTTGCTCTTTGGCATCAAACCAGGTGTAGCGCGAGAGAAACTTCACGATATCATAAGGATCGAGGTTGTATTTGTCCATCAAGAGATAATGGCAATAGCACAGCAGCTTTAGCCGCTGCAGATATAGATCCTGCTCCTTTGGGGCAAAGAGATTTTGCAGCCGCTGCCAGGACATCTCCAGCATGGAATCCAGGCTGAGATCATGCTCAGTCAGGAAGCTATTCAGCACTTCGCTCTGTTTGATCGTGGCCTCATCAGGGGCATGTACATAGAGGTTCACATCCTCGGGGATCAAGCCTTCCAGCACTTTGGGATCCAGGCATTGCCAATACTCCATAATGCGGCACGCCAGAGTGATATGGGTGTTGTTGCTTTCGGTATGCACTTGCTTGCGAAAGAAATGGATGAGACGATCGCGCCGGTGGCTGAGTTCGTCCAGGCTAGTGCTTGCATCGCGGATTTCACCCTCAGCACCGATTTCATTGAAGAATACCGGAAAGAGCCGCAGCAAATGCTTTACCTGGATGAAATGGGAGCGGATATCGGCATTCAGAAAGTTGGAGACGTCCTTCTGAAACAGGTCTGTATCGGAGATGAAGACACCACCCTGAGTGAGGGAAATGATCAGAAACGCCAGGATGTCCTTGTTCAGGGGCAGGTTGTCCGAGATCAGACTCAGGAGAAAGCGCAGATGCTTGATATGGGTCTTATCGACCTCAAGCTGCCAATCCTGATTGATCCTGATATTGCCTGGAGTAGAGAAGCCAAAGCCAAGCAAACGCTTCTGGAAATGGCGAATATGCCTCAAATTGCCATGCTGCATGATCGTTTTGCCGATCGAGGTCAGGCAATCCAGCACGATGGTCATGTGTTTCGCTTTGTATTGCTCCAGTTCATAGAGCACCGAATCCAGAATTTCCAGGGCTTCGGCTTCACTTATTCGGGTATAAAGATCGGCAAGTTGACGATTCAAATCCCAGAGCAGATGTTCATGATATTCCAACATGCCTGGCGAGCCCAGCAGATAGAAGATGTAATACACCCTTACTTTCAGGTGCTGGAATGTTCCCGTCAGTTCACGGTGATATACGGCAAGATCAGAGAAATCCGGAATGTCCTCAAGCTGCTCCAGGGAGTGCATGTTTTCCAGAGTAGATTGTAACCCGTCGTAGTATTCTGCTCCTGCCAGCAGGGATAGCTCCGAGGCGCTGAAATTGCATTCCTCCGCTACTTTCTGATGCCAGGAGACAATATCATTGCTTTCACGCCAAAAGTCCAGATTCTGCCCCAAAACTGAGGCCAGGAATGAACAGGCATCTACAGGTAAGCGGGAAGATAGTGCAAAGAGGCATTTGCGGAACGACTTGCTATTGAAGATAAAGCACTTGCTCCACTGCTTGTGCCAGCTTCTCAGCATCTCAAAAGCAGCCTGAAAAATAACTTCGGAAACACCGTCATGGGTGCAGAGCAGGGTGATCAGTTCCAGAGCTTCCTGCAGTATCCGATTTTGCTGTGCAAAGCTTTGGCATAGATCGGCCAGCTTTTGATAGTAGGACAAGATCAGTTTTAGGGCGCGTTCTGCCTCAGGCAAGCCGGCATAGAACCACAAATCACTCAGAATCCCTTGCCGCAATAGGTTTATTGTGGCTTCCAGATTACTGTAGGGATGGAAGAATTCATCATAGAAATTTTTACACCGGTTGTGAATGCCATAGTAGCTTTCAGTACATGACAATAGCCAATGGGAGTCATCATCCAAAGTGATGTCCACCACTCGGGTACGGGCCAGGTTTTCCGACAAGGCCTTTGAATATAGGGTTTCCACCGCTATACCTCGATTCAGTATTGCACATCACCTATAGCACACATTGCCCACTTTAAACCCTGAGCTTTTCTGTCAAGCCAGTTCTGCTGTTGTATTGTATCACCGAAGCATCCAGATTCTTATCGATTGAATAAGTGCTGCTACCTTACGGTGGGAATGGGTAAATGACAGGAACATCAGTTCTACGTTTGGTGGACATTTGTGGTTTACACTTGCACATAGCATCGAACCCTGGGTTTTCAGACTCACTGAGCTCACTCATTTACCAGGGTTTATCCTGATGACTTGTTTTGAGATATTTATTGACCGCTTTTGAAGCAAAACTAAAGTGCAACATGTTTTCCCTTGTGCCGTTGTTAACTTAATGTAATATATGGCGTTAACAGCATAGGCACTGAGCCGAAGATTGTGTTTTGAATTGGCGTATGACCCGATGTTCCACATCGGGCTTTATACTTTAAAACCGGTGTTTTTCTTGAAAAAGATGAGAGTATTATGGGTGCGATGATTCTTGCCCTGGTAATTTTTGGATTCACATACGTCATGATCATGACGGAGTGGATCAATAAAACCACAGCCTCCCTACTGGGAGCTTTTCTGATTATTGTGCTCCGCATAGTGGATCAGGATTCTGCCTTTCGGATTGTTGACTGGAACGTGATCTTCCTGCTGATAGGCATGATGATTGTGATGGGTATTCTGCGGGAAACCGGTGTATTCCAGTGGATCGCCATCAAAACAGCCAAGCTTGCCAAAGCCCAGCCCTTGCGGATCATGCTGATGATGTTTGCTGTCACTGCTGTGATTTCAGCCTTTCTGGATAACGTAACAACAGTAATGATATTGGTGCCCATTTCCATCTTAATAGCCAATGAGCTCAAGATCACCCCTGTTCCTTTTATTATCACAATGGCCATTGCCTCCAATATCGGTGGTACCGCCACGATGATCGGTGACCCGCCCAATATCCTGATTGGCAGTGCTACACACTATTCATTCATGGATTTTATCTATCATCTTTCTCCGGTTATAATCATTATCACGATCGTGAGTCTGGGGATCACCTGGTTGCTGTTTCGCAAAGGGATGAAAGTGAGCAACACGGCAAGAGCCAATCTGATGAGCTATCGGGAGGATAATCTGATCGCCAACCGGAAGCTCCTGTATCGGAGCCTGGTGGTAGTGTTTCTGATGCTGGCTGCCTTTATACTTCAGGATCGGCTGCAACTCAAGATAGCTACCATTGCCATGCTGGCGGCGGTGATTCTGCTCATCTTCAGCAACCGGAAGAAGGTCGATCATGTGCTCACCAAAGATATTGATTGGTCCACCATCTTCTTCTTTATCGGGCTCTTCATCATCGTGGAAGCCTTGCAGCAGACAGGTTTTATCGCACTGGTATCCAATAATATTATAGCATTCTCACATAACGATTTGAAAACCACATCAATGATAGTCTTGTGGATATCCGGAGTCTTCTCTGCGATTATCGATAATATCCCCTTTGTTACTACCATGATCCCGATGATTCAGAATATCGGCACTCATTTTTCCGGCCACGCTATGGATCCCGTCTGGTGGTCATTGTCATTGGGTGCATGTCTGGGTGGTAACGGCACTCTGATCGGTGCTTCTGCCAATATCGTCTCGGTAGGTATTGCACATAAGAACGGTTACAAGCTCAGTTTCTGGGATTTCACCAGGCTGGGTGTGATCTATACCTTGAGTTCGCTGGCAGTATCAACTGTCTATATTCTTCTGAGGTACTTCTGATGGCTCTCTGGATAAAGAATTTACAAACAAGATCCGACAACCTCAGGACTTCCTCAAAGCACCACCCCTTACACTGTTTTTAGGAGATATCTTATGCATCTGGCAAGCTTCCTTAGTGCACGTTACATCATCCTCGAAAAGCGAGACTTGAGCCCTGTGCAGGTCTATGAAAACATGATTGAGCGCATCCTGCATAACCATACACTGCCCATTAACAAAACTGAAATTCTCGAGCTGGTGCTGAAGCGGGAAAAGCAAGCTCCCACGGCTTTACCTTCTGGACTGGCAATACCCCACATCCGTCTGAAGGGTTTTGAAGATATTGTACTGGTAATGTGTTTCCTGCAGCATCCTCTGAATATTGGTGGGACAGAGGTATCCTGGCTTACCCTGATCATCACCGATGAAAAGAGCTCAAACCTATACCTGAACATGGTCAGTACACTGCTGAAGCTATCTGGCAATTCCGAAGCGATGCGAAGTTTGCACGAAGCTCAGGACCCCAATGCTTTGTTCAATCAACTTCAGAGATTGGATCTGGATATTCATCAAGAACTCTATGTGAGTGATATCATGTCCTGGCAGCCCTACGCAATCCACCCTGAAGCCACGATGAGAGAACTCATCGCAGAGATGGACTCCCACCAGGTGGCAGGGCTTCCCGTCGTTAATGAAACTGGGAAGTATTTGGGCGAAGTAAACATCCTGGATATCCTGAAAGTGGGCGTGCCGGATTATGTAATGATGATCGAGGATTTGAAATTTCTGCATAGTTTTGAGCCCCTGGAAAAGCTTTTTGAGCGCCAGGATGATGTGCGCGTGAAGGACATCATGAGGAAAGATGAAACTTATTTGCATCCCGCAGCTTCGGTAGTGGAAGCAGTATTTATCATGATGCAGGAAAGGAAGCGCTACATCAGTGTGGTAGATAACGGGTTGCTCAAGGGAGTGATTACAGCCATGGATATCTTCAGAAAGATCATATCCTGAGCGCTTCCATTCTACCGCGAGATTCAATCCAGGTGGTCTCTTTTCATGATAACTGACTGATGCCTAAGGACATTTCTGAAAGCGCTTCAGACTATTTTCATTCTTGTTTACGTCCTCTACAATTGCCCCCCGTGCAATACCTGAGATTGATTTGGAGGTATGGGTGGGAATTAATCGTTGTATCCAAAAATCCGCAAGGACATCGAATGAGCAGCGATAAAAAGCATTGACAAAAAATATCTCGATCATCAGAGTAGTATTCGTGTTGTAAATCAAATCAATACACGTATTTATCCCCCTTACCGACAGATGGAGGTCGAAATGCCGAATTTGCCGATAATATGGTATTTAGCACCCTTTGGTGCGATATCAGCGCTTTGCTTTGCCTATTTCTTTTACCGCAGGGCAAAAGCCCAAAATCCCGGAAATGCCAGAATGCAGGAGATTGCAGGATATGTGCGCGAAGGTGCCTATGCATATTTGATGCAGCAATACAAGGGCGTGGGAATCTTTTTTGTGGTTGCCCTGGCGATATTTCTGTTTCTGGCTTATGCCCTGAAAGTACTGGATCCAATGATCCCCTGGGGGTTCCTCAGCGGCGGTATCATGAGCGGCCTGGCCGGGTTTATCGGCATGAATACCGCCACCATGGCGTCCAGCCGCACGGCTCAGGCCTGTAGCGAAAGCTTGAACAAAGGCCTTAAAGTAGCCTTCCGGGCTGGTGGGGTGATGGGCTTAACGGTCGTGGGACTGGCGCTACTTGATATGTCGGCCTGGTTTTACATCTTGAATGCCTTTGGTTATTCCCTGGAGAAAATAGCCGTTGTGATGCTATCCTTTGGTATGGGAGCTTCCACGCAGGCTTTGTTTGCCCGCCTGGGTGGTGGCATCTACACCAAGGCTGCCGACGTTGGCGCTGATCTGGTGGGCAAAGTGGAAGCGGATATCCCCGAGGACGATCCCCGCAATCCTGCCACTATCGCAGATAACGTCGGTGACAACGTAGGAGACGTAGCCGGGATGGGCGCAGACCTTTATGAATCCTACGCCGGATCGGTGCTGGCAACTGCTGCCTTGGGTATGAGTGCTGTCTTGCAGCTTTCAGCGAGTAATCCGGCAGTTTACAAGATGATGTTCAATTTCATCTCTGCTCCACTCATTCTGGCAGGAATTGGAGCACTGCTATCGATCTTTGGCATCTTTATCGTCTCCACCCGCGAGGATGCTCATATGCGGGAATTGATGGCGGCTTTGAATAAAAGCGTATATGTAAGCTCCATCCTGATTGCCATTGCCTCGTTTTTCATCACCAGAGCACTTTTGGGCGAGTATTATCTGGGGATCTTTTTCTCCAGCCTCGTGGGGCTCCTTGCTGGAATCCTGATTGGTCATACTACGGAACTCTGGACTTCGCACTCCTACAGTGCGACAAAAAACATTGCCAAGCAAGGTGAATACGGCTCCGCCACGGTGATCCTGGAAGGCATCAGTGTGGGAATGCTCTCCACTGCGGCTCCGGTGATCATCATTGTGATGGGAATTATGATCGCTTTTACCGTTTCCGGAGGTTTTGGCAATGTGGAACTGGGGCTGTATGGCATCGGTTTTGGAGCCGTAGGGATGCTGGCTACTTTGGGTGTAACCCTGGCCATGGATGCCTTTGGCCCTATTGCCGACAATGCCGGAGGCAATGCGCAGATGGCATATCTGCCCAAAGAAGTGCGGGAACGCACCGACAATCTGGATGCCGTGGGCAATACCACCGCCGCCATTGGTAAAGGATTTGCCATTGGCAGTGCGGCACTTACGGCGATGGCACTGCTGGCTGCATATCTGGAAAAAGTGCGGGATGGCTTTGTGATGCTGGGCAATAAAATCGGCGAAACCCAATATCTAACCATCAATTACGGCAATTTCACGGAGAAAGTGGATGCCGGTAAGGCCAGCCTGATCAATTTCATCGAATACTACCAGATCAATCCCCTGAATCCCAAGTTCTTACTTGGAATATTCGTGGGAGCGATGGTAACCTACGTATTTTCTGCGCTTACTATCAAAGCCGTGGGCAGAGCAGCCGGAATGATGGTCAAAGAAGTGCGTCGTCAGTTTACCACCATGCCCGGCATTCTGCAAGGCAAAACCAAGCCGGATTACGCCCGCTGCGTGAGGATTTCCACGATCGGTGCCCAACGCGAGATGATCCTGCCTGCCATCATCGGGATCCTTACTCCCGTGGTCATCGGACTCCTCTTCGGTGTAGCCGGAGTTTTAGGGGTATTGATAGGTGGACTCACCACCGGATTTGTGACAGCGGTGATGATGAACAATGCCGGAGGGGCCTGGGACAACGCTAAAAAGTATGTGGAAACCGGTGCCTTGGGCGGCAGTGGCAGTGCTGTGCATAAGGCTACGATCGTGGGCGATACGGTTGGTGATCCCTTCAAAGATACTGCCGGACCCTGCATCAACATCCTGATCAAGCTGATGAGCATGGTCTCCATCGTGTTCGGCGGATTTATCGTGGCTTATTCACCCAAGATTGAAGCCCTGTACACACCCAAACCCAAAGTTGAGATCATCCAGGAATTACCCCAGTTACCTGCCGTGGCGGATAGCAATATAGTCATCATTCAATACTGAGCAGAGCCCGTTCACCTCGATCTTTCAGCGCATATTCGCAGCCCCAGGGAGTGAAGCACATGGTTCACTCCAGCAGCATTGTTCTGCGCTGATATTACGTACTCAATACGCACCTGATCCGTAATGGGTGCGTATTGATTCCGTAGTTCAATGCAGGAGGGATTGGTCGATAAAATTATTACTGGTATTTATCGTCTTTTTTAGATGATTCTGACGAGCGATTAACTCTTGGATTCGACACGTCCCCGTGTCGACGAGACCGCAGGTCGAGATTATTTGAGCCCCTTCGGGTCTCCGTAAACGAGGACGTTTACGATCCAGGACGCAGGGTTCGAAAACCCTGCATTACAACAGGCTAAAAGCCTATGCTACAATCTGGACTCCAGTCAATCAAATCTGAAGCTATCTTACCCTTTAATCACGCCCAGGCGTTCTTGCTGATAGGTCTTGTTCTGGATATTCTGCCACCATTGGCGGTTGTGCAGATACCAATCCACAGTTTTGCGGATACCGGTGGCAAAGGTCTCGGCTGGAGTCCAGCCCAGTTCGGTGGCGATTTTGGTGGCATCTATGGCATAACGAAGGTCGTGTCCCGGGCGATCGGTAACGTAGGTAATCAGTTCGGTATAGGAATTGAGGCTGGATGAGGGTTCCAGTTCGTCCAGGATATGGCAGATGGTGGTAACAATATCGATGTTTTTCATCTCGTTGTTGCCGCCGATATTGTAGGTTTCTCCGGTCTTTCCGCGGCGGACTATGGTGTTGATGGCTTCACAATGATCCGTCACATAGAGCCAATCCCGTACATTCAAGCCCTTTCCATAGACGGGCAGAGGTTTGTGAGCAAGGCAATTGAGGATCATCAGAGGAATCAGCTTTTCGGGGAATTGATAGGCTCCATAGTTGTTTGAGCAATTCGAGATCGATACCGGCAGCCCAAAGGTGCGTTGCCAGGCTCGAACCAGATGGTCTGAGGATGCCTTGGAGGCAGAATAGGGTGAAGAAGGATCGTAGTGCGTGTCTTCCGTGAACATCCCTGTTTCACCCAAGGAGCCATAGACTTCATCGGTGGATACATGATGAAAGCGAAAGCCCGCTTTGTCCGCATCAGCAAGCTTTTTATAGTATTCCAAGGCAGCAGATAGCAGGATGGCTGTGCCCATCACATTGGTCTGAACAAACTGCAAAGGTCCATCAATGGAGCGATCCACATGGGACTCGGCGGCAAAATTCACGATAGTATCCGGGTAAAACTCGCTGATAATCCGGTTGATGGCCGCAGCATCACAGATATCCGCCTGCTCAAAGAAGTATCTTCGTCCACCGTAGCGGGCTTCGATGTCTTCCAGGGATTGCAGGTTTCCGGCATAGGTGAGGACGTCGATATTCATGACCTTTCCCGTGAAAGCAGGATCGGCCAGAAGGTGGTGAATGTAGTTTGCTCCGATGAATCCGGCCCCGCCGGTGACGATTACGTTGTTCATGCTTACCTCAATTTGTTCAGTAGATTCTTGAGTTGTTCCAGCTCCTGCTGGTTCTTGTATTCCAGCGTGATCTTTCCTTTGCCTTTATGCTCCGAGACTTTTACTTTGAGCTTCAGCAGTCCGGAAAGCTCCTGTTCCAGATGACGGGAGAGCGCAGCCTTTTTGACCGGTTCCTCCTGCTTCTGCAGGTATTCGGCGAAGGTCCTGGCCTTTTCTTCGGCCTGGCGCACAGTGAACTTGTATTTGATGATATGTTCTGCGAAAGGGATTTGCAATTCATCTTCAACGGAAAGCACAGCACGGGCATGCCCCGGACTCAGGACTTCGGAAGCCACATAGTCACGCACGTCTTGGGGGAGCTTCAGCAAGCGGATGGAATTGGTGATCGTGGCACGGTCTTTGGACATCACCTGAGCGATCTGGGCATGGGTGAGCGAGAAATCCTCCGCCAGAGCCTGATATGCCAGGGATTCTTCGATAGGATTGAGATCTTCCCGCTGTACGTTTTCGATGATGGCGAGCTGGAGTTGCTCCTTCTTTGAGACTGAACGGATTACCACAGGAACCCTGTCCAGTCCTGCCAGTTTAGCAGCTTCCAGGCGCCGCTCTCCGGCGATCAGTTCATAATCCGAGCCTTCGCTCTTGGTAACGATCAAGGGCTGGATGATGCCATTCTCACGGATGGATTCAGAAAGCTCACGCAAGCGTTCTGTATCGAAGGTCTTGCGGGGTTGATAGCGATTGGGCTTGATCTTTTCGATGGGCAAAGTGCCAATCCCGGCTGGGGTGGCAGTGGGCTCATCCCGATTGGGGATCAGAGCTGAGAGACCGCGTCCAAGATGTTCATTCATAATGTCTTACCTCCGCACTCAGGAGCGTTCCAGGATCTCATTGGCGAGATTCAAATAGCTCATTGCCCCAGGGGAACGAATGTCGTACAAAAAGATCGGTTTACCAAAGCTGGGGGCTTCGGTGAGCTTGATATTGCGGGGGATTACGGTACGGAAGACCTTTTCCTTGAAATAGCGGTGCACTTCCTTGGCGACCTGCATGGAAAGATTCACCCGCTTGTCAAACATCGTGAGCAGCACTCCGATGATATTCAGGGAGGGATTCAGGTTTTTCTGGATCAAGCGGATGGTGGTGAGGAGCTGGCTGACTCCTTCCAAAGCGTAATACTCGCATTGAATGGGCACCAGGACATCCGTGGAAGCAGTCATGGCGTTTACAGTAAGCAGGCCCAATGAAGGTGGACAATCCACCAGGATATAGTCGTAATCATTCAGGATGGGCTGCAACGCCTCTTTGAGCTTGTGCTCACGGGCAAATTCATGTACCAGTTCGATCTCCGCACCAGTAAGATTGATATTGCCAGGTACGCAAAAAAGATTCTCCGTGGTAGTAGGCAGGATGGTATCCTGGATTGGTACACGGCCGATCAGGGCATCATACACCTGCAAATTCAGCGTTTCCTTATCAATCCCCACACCGCTGGAAGCATTACCCTGGGGATCAAAATCGATCAGCAGGGTGCGTTTTTCCAATACTGCCAGAGCTGCGGCAAGGTTTACAGTGGTAGTGGTCTTGCCCACACCACCTTTTTGGTTTACTATCGTTATTATCTTTGCCATATTATCTTAAGGGTTTACTCCTCTATGTTCTGTGGGGTCAATGCCTCATCAGATCCCGATGGGCAATACTCACGATCCTGCGGTAGCCGATAAAAGGATCCTCTTTTTCCAGAATCACCTCATGGCGAATACCTTCCAGATCGCCCAGATTGTGCGATTTGTAGGCTATCACCTTGCCAGAAGGTTTTAAGAGCCTCCTGAGCGGGGGCAGATAGCGCTCCTGCATTCCCACGGCTCGCATCAGGATAAAATCGAAGCTGGGACGACGGGCTACAAACGCATAATCCTCCAGCCGGGAACAGACTACGCTGGTATCACTGAGCGACAGAGCTTCACACATCTCGGAAAGAATATGGGTCTTTTTCTGGATCGAATCCAGAAGCACCAGAGAGCAATCCGGAACCGTCAGCTTGAGCGGAATTCCCGGAAGACCACCTCCACTGCCAAAGTCCAAAAGCGTCTGTCCTGATAAGGACAAACATTCCAGTACTATCAGGCTGTCAAGGAAATGCTGAGTCCAGTAGCTGGCTTGAGGCATCTTGCGGGATATCAGATTGACCTGATGGTTGGAGTTGGAAAGAAGCTTGTGGTAATGCTCGATTCTTCCCATGATATGAGGGATTTCCTGAAGATCAAGGCTCTTCAAGTAGGTCTCAAAGTGTTGTTTTTCAGCGGTCACTTTCCATCCTTTGGTATGTTTCTTAGCATGCTTTGGATTAAATATGATCTGTCCTCCGCAAAGCCTTCCAGCGCTGCTTTGGCCTCTTCATTGTCAATTTGCAACAGAGCCCTGGCTACCAGGAAACGCAGCCGTTCATTGGGCTGATGTTTCAGGCTGGTAAGCAGTGCCACACTCTCGGGATTCTTGAAATAACCCAAAGCGGAAATGCAAGCCGGGATATAGCGCTGGGCTTCAAGATGGCTCTGCAGATAGGGCATGAGTTCCTGCTGCTCCATTGTGGCCAGGAGACTGATCGAAGTCTTGGCCTTTAGTGAATCGGGATCATTTACGTAGTTAAAGAGTTGGCTGAGGAAATCAGGACTGGATTTGGCCATGAATTCCAGAGCCCGGTATTCCAGACCTGAATTGCCGTTGAGCTTGTGCTCCAGGATATAGGGAATTGCCTCTGATGCTCTGGAAAGCAGGATCTGGCGGGCTGCTTTCACCCGGTTGATAGCGCTGCCCACTTCCCATTCCGCGGCTGCGGCAAAGATTTTGTCGATAGCTTCATCATCCGCTGGGGCAGGATCATCAGGGCTGGCAGCAGTTTCCGCTGGAGCAGTTTCGGTCTGTTCAATCAGTTCAAGATCCCTGCCAAATCCATAGGTGCCTTTTTGCCAATTGTGATTGTCCCGCATCAAGCTGTCCGGATAGGCATCGCTACCACCTGTATCCAGGAAAATACCGATCCCGCCAGTACCCCGGCTGAAATTGGCACTGCCATAATTCTGCACTTCTTTGCGCTCATAACGATCATTTCCGCTTTTGTCGATAAAGATTCCCAGCGAATTGCTGAGCCCCAGGCCATTGCCGCCATGAATGGAATAGGCATCATTGCCACCCGCATCCACAAGCATGCCAAAAGCCCAGTCGTGCCCAGCTCCCTGACCGGGGCCATTGCGGCTGTAATAGGTATCATCGCCGGCTTGGTCGTAGAGAATGCCACTGGCCAGGTGAATTCCTGAACCATGCGGGTAGTAAATAGCATTGTAGACGTCATTGCCGCTTTCATCGATCAGGATTCCAGTGGCATACCAATAGCCTACGCCCTGGGCATAAACTCCGCCTATATATTTATCGTTTCCAGATTTGTCGTAGAGCAAACCCAAGCCTCCGGCATAATCCGGACGCATACCAAAACCCATCCCCTGTCCCATGGTACGGTAGTCATTGGGCATCAGAGGTGCGTGAAAGTATTTGCCACCCAGATAGTAAGTATCAGCCCCGGCATTATCGCAAAGAACTCCTGCACCCAAAGTAGAACCAAAAGCCTGGGACATGCAGTAGGCCGAATAGCTGTCGTTACCAGCCTGATCTTGCAGGATGGCGATTCCGGCAGCGGCTGCACCCTGGGCATAGAGTCCGCCTTTGTAGGTGTCGTCACCACCTAAGTCCTGATGCAAGTTTATGCCCATGATGCTGCTGAAAGAAAAATCCCCCAGGTCGTAAAGATCATTGCCAGAGAGATCGCAAGAGATTCCTATCCCGCTCAGGCTGAACATAGAGGGGTGCTTCCCTGCGCCAGAGCGATAGACATCATCACCACTATGGTCAATGATCAGATAGAAAGGATTATGGCGGGAAGTGCTGATGGAGACCTCATAGATATCATTACCAGCAGGATCGATCACCAGGCAGAGAGGCTTGTCTTTCAGAGCTTTGATAGTGCTGGAACGGTATATGTCCGAGCCTGTACTGCCGATCACCATGAGCCCGTATTTGCTGTGATGGAGGATAGGCTTTTTGTTTGTGAACGATAGCTTCAGACCCTTGAGTTCTAATGCCCAATCGTGACAGATAAGTCCCGCGGTGAGCAGATGGTCAAAGCGAACCTTACTGAGCATGGGAGTAATCTGATCCATCTGGATATCTTCCAGCCAGGGCAGACCCAACTGGGTAAAATACGCCTGGTATTGCTCACTGTCTTCACTTTCGGTCATCGCCTGGATCAGGAACGCACACAAGCTATCTTGCTGCGCCAGGGTAAGATCGATAAAAGCCGCTTGCAGATACCGTTGCGCTATGTCCCATACCTGTTCAGTGGCGGTGAAGATATCCTTGGGCTTTTTGATCTTCTGCGCCATAGCAGATACATCCAGGCTGGGTTCTGTTTGAAAATCATAGACCAGATCAGGAGAATCCCAGCAGATTTGCCCCAGGTGGATGAGCTTGCGCCTCAGATCCTCTGCTCCCAGCAGTTCCCGCAGAGCGCTTAGTTTATCCAGGCTTTCCGGAGCATCCTGCAAAATACTCAGATGCCAGGCACTCTTGAACCTGGTGGAAGGGTCCCAATCCCGGTAGAACTTCAGGTGTTCCAGCTCCAAGTTCTGGCTCTGCAGCATTTCTGAGATTTGTCCCAATTCCTGAGCGTTCAGAATGCTGTAATCAATTTCATCAACCATGGCAAACATGGGTAGCAAGCTGCAGATCAGCGCCAGCGCTATGAGCAGGGTATTACGATCCATAATTCTATCTCCTACACCTTTACTGGGATTCAGGGTAAAATGGTCAAGGAAAAAAACACCAGATCTTGCAGCAGCAATGATGAAGAAAAATTTCATTGACGGATTTATCTCATTTCCAGTTAATGCGATTAGTGAGAATATGCCCTTGGCTTTGTAAGGGGCTGATCCCACCAGCATAGTGTGAATTAAGAATTAACTTGGAATTTATAGTATCACGGGGCATTTCGATCAAAGCCCCATAACCTTGAATAGCAAATAACCATAATTCATGGAGGAATTATGAAGAAACTTATTTTCTTGATTGTACTCAGCCTGCTGATGACAGGTATGGTCTGGGGACAGACAGCATTTACTGCGACCTACACCTTTGGTGCAAATGGCAATGTCTCAAGTTTTACTTATAACGGTACAACCTACCCGGGTATTACAATGGGTACTATTGACAAGGTAGGTGTAAACACATCCTTAAGCTCTGGTAACTTCCGTGCAACTAACTGGTCATTGGGCGCAATTGATATGGGGAAATACATCGGCTTCACAATATCAGCAAACACAGGATATAAGTTTACGGTTGAATCAATTACTTTTGGATTAGGACGTAGCGGCACAGGTACAAGAGATAGCCAGTGGCGCGGCAGTAATGATAGCTACGCTACACTGATTAATAATTACACATCGCTAAATTCTGGACTGACCAACAATAGTGGTGTTTTGAACAATCCTGATGAGAATCTATCTTGGACTGGTAATGTTCTTTCTATGGGTACTACCTATAGTGACATAACAGAGACATGCGGATTTAGATACTACATGTACAATGCTGAAGCAACAGGTGGTACAGCTGGACTTCAGGGACCAATAACGATCACTGGAACTTATGGTATTATCGGTGGAGTAAATGTTCCACCAGAGATAACCAACATCATACAAACACCTCTCTCAGGAGTTACATCCACTACATCAGTTTCTGTATCTGCCACCGTCACTGATGACAGTGCAATACAGACTGTTCAGTTAAAATGGGGAACCTCAACTAGTTCCTATCCCAATACCATAAATATGAGTGCAAGTGGATCAACTTATACCACTGTAACAAGCATCCCGGCTCAAGCAGATGGCACAACGGTATATTATGTGGTTTATGCTGCCGATGACGATTCGGATAGTTCCACTTCACCAGAACGGAATTATACAGTAAGAAACCCATCCACCACTACCATACCCTATACACAGGATTTTGCCACTGGATTTGCCGATACATATACCATAGGAATCACTGGAACCAACTCCTGGTATTTGTTTGGTGAAAGTGCATCCTGTAATGGATATGGCATCCCAGCCTCAGAGCAATGGCTGGTATTACCAGGGATCAACTTCAATAACTACACCAATGAGCGCATGACTTTCAATACGATTGCGACTTATGGTCAGTATGATGCAAACAACTATCTCAAGCTTTTCTATTCTGCAAACTACCCTGGAGTTGGAAATCCGAATGGATATACCTGGACAGAGCTTGCTTTTGATTATCCAACCAGCCCTTATACTTCCACTCCTACCGCTTCGACTTCATCGGGAATACTTGATTTGTCGGCTATCAGCGGCACAAATGTATTTCTTGCCTTCAAGTACAATTCCACTGACCTACCCACTCGCTGGCAAGTGGACGATATCAATATTTACGTCAGCGGAAGCCCCACTATTACCGTCTCTACCCCCAGCCTGAGTGGCTTTACCTATGCTTTGGGTAGCGGCCCTTCGGCGGAGCAAAGCTTTACCGTGAGCGGTGCGGATTTGGAAAGAAACCTGTCGATATATCCTCCCGCTAATTTTGAAGCATCAACGGAATCAGATGGTGAATTCACAGTCGATGTGATCCGGCTCACCCCTGTCGATGGTGTAGTAGCCAATACACCCATTTATATTAGATTGGTATCTGGCCTCGCGATTGACTCCTATTCCGGTAATGTTAGTATATCCTCCAATCCTGCCACACCGAAGGAAGTAGCGCTTAGCGGCTCAGTAACCACACCTCCTCCTCCGGATGCTCCAGTGGCTACAGACGCAAGCGGAGTAGCTTCCGATGGCTTCACGGCAAACTGGAATGCCGCCTCTGGCGCAACAGGATATTACCTGGATGTTTATAGCACGGGTGCTGCACTGGCTACCAATCTCATTATCTCCGAATACATTGAAGGAACCAGCTACAGAAAAGCTATCGAAATCTATAACGGCACCGGGGCTCCTGTTGATTTGAGCGCATATTCCCTTAAGAAACAAACCAATGGTGCTGGAGATTTTGGCAGCGAACTGGCTCTAAGTGGAACCCTTCCAAACGACGACGTCTATGTGGTCGCTTATACCAGTGCTACAGTAGGAGATTACGTTACTGGTGATATGGTGGATCTAAGCATCAATCACCAAGTGGTTAATTTCAATGGTAATGATGCGGTTGCATTGTATCACAACGGTACACAGATCGACATGGTTGGAATCGTAAACCAGGTAACTCCAAACTGGGGTGCAGATATGACTCTGGTTAGAAAACCCACTGTAACATCTCCAACCACAACTTTCAGTTTTGATGACTGGAATCAATACGCAGTAAACACTCTTGATTACCTCGGCTCTCACACTATGGGCAGCATGACCTATGTGACCGGTTATGAAAACTATGATGCCGGAAACGTTACCCAGAAAGCCATCTCCGGACTGACTCCAGAAACTACATACAACTACGTGGTTCGCGCTTACAATGCTTATGGCACCAGTGACGATTCCAATGAAATCACCGTGCAGACTCTGGAAGCTGCTGAAGCTCCTGCCGCTCCCGTGGCCACCAGTGCTACAGAAATTGGTGTAAACAGCTTCATTGCAAACTGGAACGCTTCTTCCGGAGCCACCAGCTACCGTCTGGATGTTTCCACAGTAAATACCTTTGCCAGCTTTGTAGCGGGTTACAACAACCTCACGGTAAATGGCACCAACCAGACGGTTAGCGGCCTGGCTGCTAATACTCCCTATTACTATAGGGTAAGAGCATACAATGTTTATGGAACCAGTGATAATTCCAATACCATTACTGCCACAACCCTGGCCAGTGATCCTTTTGGCGGCTACTACAATCCTGTGGCTGGCCTCAGTGGCTCTGCCCTCAAGAGCGGCCTCAGGGATTTATTGCCCACCAATACCAATACCAATTATGATGGCGCAAAACTTGTTCTCTTCCAGGATATGGACAACGTCGGTGGAGTAGTGAAATGCGTATACACTGGTGAAACCTGGACGGTAAACAGCTTATACAACGGCAGCACAAACCCCAATACTGAACACACCTATGCCCAGAGCTGGTTTGATGGCACTGCCAGTGAAAGCGTCAAAAAAGCTGACCTGCATCACCTCTTCATCACCAATAGCTCGGTCAATTCCTCTCGCAGCAACTATCCTTTTGATGAAGTTACAAATGTCTCTGCTACTTTCTCTGTCGATCCTCAATATGTGAGCAAACGCGGCACCAATGCCGACGGCAGAACTGTATGGGAACCGGCTGATCCGCACAAAGGAAATCTGGCCCGTGCCATGTTGTATTTCCATGTCCGTTATGATATGCCACTCTCATGGAATGGTGTAGATATGCTGGAAACCATGCTGGATTGGAATACAGCCGATCCTGTGGATGCAGATGAACTGGCCAGAAATGCCGAAGCCTACACATATCAGGGCAACCGCAACTTCTTTATCGATAAACCCCAATACATTACTTCGATCTGGGGTGGAGCGCCTGCCAATACAGTAGTGCAATTCAATCCTGCCAGCGCCATGGTCAATGAAGGCGATGGAACTGTAAGCCTCAGCGTGGAAATCCTCAATCCCAGCGCTACAAATGCCACTACAGCACAGGTCGTTCTTACTTCCGGCGATGCTGCCGATATCGGCAATTATACCACTGCCAATCTCACCTTCCCTGCAGGCAGCAGCACTCCTCAGACAGTAGTTGTCACCATCACTGATGATTCATTATTGGAAGGAACCGAGACCCTTATCTTCACTCTGAGTAATGTCAGCGGTGGAGATAGTGCTACCGCGGGATTCTATGGCAGCTTCTCACTGGCCATCCTGGACAACGACATCCCCGTGCCAGTGGCCACGGACGCTACTGATCCCAGCATGGAAGGCTTCACGGCAAACTGGAATGCCAGCGTGGGAATCACGGATTTTGAGTTTGACCTCTCCACCTCCAATACCTTCGCCACTTTCGTACCTGGCTACGAAGCCCTGTTGGTAACCGGCACTTCCTTACCGATCACCGGTCTGAATGCCGGAACTACTTATTTCTACAGACTCAGAGCTGTGTATAATGAAAGTGTAGGAGCAAATTCCAATGTGATCGAAGCCAGTACAGAAGCCGCCGAAGGCTTGCTCCTGGAAGAAAACTTCGCCTACACTGCTGGTCTGCTGCTTACCGAAACAGGAAACTGGAATAACCACAGTGGAACATCGAACTACATTCCAGTGGTAGCAAGTAATCTCACCTATACCAGCTATCCTTCCATTACTGGAAATAGCGCTTCACTTACAACCACTGGTGAAGATGTAAACCGGACCTTTGCCACCCAGAACTCTGGCAGTGTATATACTTCATTCCTGGTCAACGTAACAAGCGCTCAAACAACTGGTGATTACATCTTCCACTACATCCCAGAGACTTACAACACTCTATTCTTCCGTGGCAGAGTATTCATCCAGAAGGAATCGTCTTCAAACAACTTCCGCTTTGGGCTTTCCAATGGTGGAGCCATTGCCAGTGCTGTAAGTACAGGTTATGACTACTCCTATGGCAATACTTACCTGGTGGTACTGAAGTATGATTTTGTGGAAGGTGACAACAACGATGTAGTTAGTATGTGGGTCAACCCCACTATATCCACTACAGAACCTGCGGCACAGCTTGTATCGACTGACCCAATCACTACTGAACCCGCTAATCTTAGCAGAATTGCCCTGCGCCAGGGTTCAAGTTCTGCTGCTCCTGCCCTGATTATCGATGGTATCCGTGTCGCTACTGGTTGGGAATACCTGTTCCCAAGTGCCCCAGCAGTTCCAACTGTTACTGTCTCCACCGAAGCCCTTACTGGCTTTACCTATGTGGCTGGTTCAGGTCCTTCTGCAGAGCAAAACTTCACCGTGAGTGGCACCGATCTCGAAGGAAACATTACTCTTACACCTCCTACCAATTACGAGATTTCGACTGTAACTGGTGAAAGCTTCCTGCCCACCAATCCTGTCATCCTTAGCCCTACCGAAGGTACTGTGGGCAATACCACGATCTACGTACGCCTCAAAGCCAATCTGGATGCTGGTGACTTCAACAGTGAACAGATCGTGATCGCCACTACTGGCGTAACCCCCGATAAAACCGTTACCTGTAGCGGATCCGTGACCGAACCTGTGGTAACTCCCAACCTGTTCATCAGCGAATACATCGAAGGCAGTGTTGGCAACAACAAAGCCATCGAAATCTTCAACGCTTCCGGTGACACGGTTGATATGACTCAATTAAACGTAAAAGTTGCAGCCAATGGCGGAGCCTGGGGATCACCCATAGTATTAACTGGCACTCTAGCTAATCACAACGTTTATGTGCTGGCCAATACTACTGCAGATGCAGCGATCCTGGCCCTGGCAAACCAAACCTCGGGAAGCCTCAGCCACAACGGTGATGATGCGGTGGGATTGTTCTACGGAGACACCCTGATTGATGCAGTAGGTGTACAAGGCGTGGATCCTGGCGACGGATGGGAAGTTGCTGGAGTAGCAAACGGCACCAAAGACCACACCCTGATCCGTAAATCTACCGTTACTCAAGGCAATACAAACTGGACCAGCTCTGCCGGAACCGATGCCGATGACAGCGAATGGATTGTGCAAGCCAGTGAATACTTTGCCGATCTGGGTGTGCATACCTTTGGCGCTGGTCCACAATACACTGCCGCACCAGTCTTTGATCCTATGGGCGGCACTTTTACTACAGCTATCAATGTAAGCCTGAGCTGCAGCACGGAAAACTCCACAATCCGCTATACTGTGGATGGTTCTACTCCCACCACTGAAACCGGTACTGTCTACGAAAATGCCATCCCAGTGGTAGCCACCACTATGATCAAAGCAATCGCTTATGCCGATGGTTACGAGCCCAGCGCCGTAGTAAGCCAAACCTACACTATCAATATCCCTGCCGAATATGCTGGAATCCACTACTGGAACTTCAATGAAAATGTTCCGGGCTTAAATACCAACTGGACTCAACCCATCAATGCCACTTATGGCAGCGGTGTCCTTACCTATTCCTTCACCCAGGCCTATTCCTACACGGGAACTACGGTAAATGGAATCGATGGCGAGGTGAATGGTGGGTCGTTTGTCCCCCGAGGTGGTGTAGGAAATATCAACAATGGTGAATACTTCCTGCTTGATATTCCAACTACTGGTTTTGAAGACATCGTGATTACCTACGTCACCCAACGCACATCCACTGGCTTCACAAACCAGCAGGTGATCTATAGCCTCGATGGCGGTGAAACTAATGTAGAGCTTACCAATGTAAGCACAATTCCCTCTTCCTGGGGAACCGTAACCCTGGATTTCTCAGATATTCCTGGTGCAGATAATAATCCCAATTTCATGGTGGGATTCATTCTAACCGGTGCTGGCAACGAATCCGGAAACAACCGTTTCGACAATATCCAGGTTACTGGCACTCAGATTGCCGGCGGCGACCTTGACACTCCAGAGCTCAGTATTGCCATGGTGGGCGAGCAAATTCAGCTTTCCTGGACTGCTGTCGATGGCGCTGTGAGCTATCAGGTACTGCATTGCGATACTCCTGATGGTGAATTCACCCAGGCTGCCGTGGTAAATGCTCCCGCTACTACCTGGAACATTCCCAGTGTAACTACCAAGAAATTCTACCAGGTAATAGCCCGGGATTTCTAAACCAATAAACAACCACTAATATCAGGGCGGGATTTCGATCCCGCCCTTTTTTTGTGAGTGAGAATTGCTTTAGTGATAGAACGCAGATGACGGGATAGGATGGATTCACAGGATTTTGATGTTACCACAGAAAAAGCGGAGAAAGCTGAGGGGGATTGGATTTTTATGGAACGCGTAACCTACAACTCGTAACGCACAACCTTTATAGAACGCAGATAACTGGATAGAGTGGATTCACTGGATTTTGATATTTTACCACAGAGAAGGCGGAGGAAAAGACTTTGCCAACGAGTCAAACGATTTGAATGAGATATGAGAGCTTTGTCAGCAGTCTGAGCCCTGTGGGCGATACAATATAGCGAGGGTGTGAAGCGCAGCGAAACCCCTCGTAAGGTGACACATAGATCCCAGAGCCCAGGAGGGGCTACACAACATAGCTTGGTAGCGTAAACCCCAAGAATTGAAAAATTCTGATCCCCAGCCCAAAACGCAGCACTACCAGACCCCTACAAAAAAAGCTCCTAAAAATCCGGGCAAAAAAAATGGCTCCGGAAGAGGGATTCGAACCCCCGACCTAGTGGTTAACAGCCACCCGCTCTACCGCTGAGCTATTCCGGAACACATAAGTAAGAGCAATCACTAAAAACCGCCTTTTTTTGTCAATCAAATCTTTTCGCTACTCCAGAACACTTTTCTACTGATCTCGCAATCTCTACATTTACTTGTCTTTACCTCACCTTCACCTCGAGATCACCTCGAGTACTCGAGGTGATCTCGAGGTGAACCTGAGTTTATCCTGACTTAATCTATTGTCTGCCTATACTCTACCAATGTTGCATAATCCAGACTTGGAGGTAGTGATTTTGCGATTGACAGAATCCAAGCCTTCATTATCAAAAGAATCAAGATGACGCACTGTGTGGACAACAATAGGAGAATAATGTGCTTTTTACAGACTTGGAGACGGATAGATTACTGCTCAAGAACATCTCACTCAAAGATGCTGGATTCCTTTATGAGCAGTTCTCAAATGACTTTGTTAACAAATATTTATTTGATTATGATCCGCTGAGTTCTATCGATGAGGCCATTGACCTGATTAAGTTTTATTCAGTTCCTGAGCCTCGAAATCAGCATCGCTGGATCCTGGTTTTAAAAGATGAAGGGATCAAGATCGGTACAATTGGTTATCATTCCTGGGATCATGAATGCAGAAAAGCAGAAATAGGATATGACTTGAAAGAGGAATATACGGGCTATGGGTACATGAGTGAAGCACTTAATATGGTTCTCAGTTTTGGTCGTAACTGTATGAAAATTGAGGAACTTTGTGCAGTCATATATGTGGAGAACCTTGCATCCATCAAAATCGCAGAAAGAAATGGCTTTCATCAAACCGGAACGAGGTATGACACGTTTCATGATCAACAGTATCTTCATTATCTGTACAAGTTGAAACTAAAAGAATGGAAACAGTAAAGTATACAGCTCCATGTAGATACATCAACCTTTTCCGGATGGCTTGAAACAAGATTATAAAGACCGTCGCACATGCCCAAAACACAAAAAGCGGCACGATGTTGGATTGATAAGGATTTGTTGTTCTAATTCCCTACTTACTCCGCAATTTCTCCAGATTGGCTTTGGCTTCCGGCGCTACTTTGAATAGGTAAGCATTGGTCTCGCAAGTTCCGATTTCGCATTCGGAGCAGTTGGTCAATCCCTTTCCGGTTACACAATCGCGGATTGGACATTTATTGCACCAGATGAATCGGGCTCCGTCGCTCATGCAGCCATCACAGACGATATCGGAAGCTGTTAGATTACCATCGTAGTGCTTACTCCAGCGTTCGGCGATATCCTGTTTTTTCTCGGCGTCATTGGCATGATGGGCCTGGTATGTTTCACAGGTGGTACAGTCCAGGCAGCAGGCAGCGATGTGTTCGCTCATACTTTACTCCAATTAGTTTATTAAATTTCATCACCTTTCCCTGAATCGCTGCCATTTTGTCAACTCTTTATCATCCTTCAATCACATTCTCCCGCCTTCTAAACATCGTTGTGGTGCTGCCAATTGACAGGTAAATCCATGCAGAGGTCTATTTCTTTGGTGGCTTTCGCAATAACCTCATCTTCCACAGGGTGATGGGCATTCTGCCAAAAACCTTGACACAATCCTATGGCTATCAATAATCGTAATTTATGAGAAGATATTTATCATCAGGAAGGTTTCAATGAAGATTATCCCGTGGCTGGTCTTGCTGCTCTTATGCCTGCCCTTGGGGCTGGAGTCCGTGGATTTATCCAGTCCGGATGAGTATCTGGATGTATTTATGAAAGTCCGGGGCGATGCCAGCGGTGCCGCCAGCGTATATCATTGGACGGGTAAGATTTACAGCTATATTCCTGGTGAAAAGCGCATGGAATTGTTTGGCTTTGAGGGGTTTAACATATCCAGAACAGTTCAGGATGAAATCGGGTTTCAATTGCTGACCCGGGAAGCGGCGTTTTTCACGGATTACCGCACTGGTGAAATCCTGGAGCAGTGGCGCAATCCTCTTACCTCGGTTACAATTCCGGTAGTGCATATCTGGAACGATCCGGTAAATCAGGATATGAGCTTCGAGCCCTCCATGCTGCCCTATGTGCATCAGATCTTTCCCTCTACAGATCTGGGCAATTCTCTGGTTTTTCACATGGAGATTTTCCCCTTCTATACCAGTCCTCTGCCTCGCAAGGAGTATCCCGAATACTCTCAAAGCGATACCTATCAGGCCGCGGAGTTTTTTCAGTTTTTTGTCGATAAAGATGATCTGGACAGGAAACTCAGCATTCCTGCCGATATTTCCTGGACGCGGATCAGTCCCTGGATGCCTTTTATGAAGATGGGCGACCGGGCTGGAAACCTGCTCTTTGTATGCCGTGGAACCAAGCTGGAAGGTGGTTTTGCCGCCTTGCCAAAACATATCAAAGACTATGTAATGGCGCATAAACCGGAGTTTTCCGATGCGCCGCAAACCTGGAGTGAGCCCAATCAAACCAGTTGGACTTTCTTCAAACAGCTCCTGGAGACGGGAGAGATCAAATAAACCATGGAGGATCGCATGAAACGCTTCGTGCTTTTTTTACTTGTTGTTTCTATATCAATGCTGAGTGCTCAGGAGATTCCTGATATCTTTGCCAATCTGCGCCATAGCGCCAGAACTTCCGAAGGCAAGCTGGTGCTGCGTTATGAAACTACCCCAGAACTGCTGGGAACCAATAGCTGTTTGTATTCAGTGGATGGTGGTGCCTGGACTACCGTATCTCCATACCAGTTGAATGATCTTACTTATGAAGCGCTGGTACCATACAACTATGGTCAGAGCCTCAAATATCGCCTGCGTCTGGATTATGAGATGATGGGATATGAAGCGGTGGCTATGCATGCCGCCTATCTGGATAGTGATACCTTCCCACCCACTCTGGATAAAATGGGTTGGATCGCCACTGATGCCACGGGGGATTCGATGATGGTGTATTCCAACAAGCTCGACCTCACCGATACCTGGTTTGCCGCTACTGACAACAAATTCTACAGCGCTATGGCCAATGTCTATGGCAGCTTTCCCACGATGAATACCTATACCAGCTACAATGCCTATATTACCACCATCGTGAATACGTCAGCGATGACGGATTCCGTGGCATTTGCCATGGTTTACAGCGGGATTCCGGTGCTGCTTTCCAGTGGCCTTTACAAGCTTACCTTCAGCACACAGGGCATTCCCACCTTTGCCCGCATCGGCGATATCACGGCTCAGGTAAGTGGTGGGAAGCTGCACATGGCCTGCAATATCTCTACGCTGACGGCGGATCCGCAGTTTGGTCCCTGGCCCAATGACTTCAATGCTCTGGCAATCTCCAGCATGACCCTCAGCGCTGCTTTGGTGGGTGGTCAGCCGCAGTTTGGGCTTGGGGATTACAGCACTCCGGTACTGATGGGCTTTGACAAGCATTTCTACAATCATGCCCAGAACAGCTTGCCGGAAATAGGCTGGAATTATAGCTCTCAGACGGGGCTTTTACAGATTGGCTATACCGATGCCAATCACGATTTTCCCCTCATTGCTACGGTGAATTATGGCAGTGGTGCCTATTCACTGGTGCCGCAAAGCCTGAACTTTTCGGGAACAGTGGCTTTCGATACCATCGTGCCTCCCGGCAGTGGTGATACCGCAACGATCATTTTTAGTGACAACAACATCGATATGGTGACTACCACAGCCTATCTGGGGACAGCCAATCAGGATGATACAGCCGTCGTTCAGCCTCTTGCTTGTATGATGCCCAATCCCCTTGGGGCTGGACAGCAGGCTACGATCATGCTGAAGAATCTGGCAGCCAGTCCCCTGCAGGCAGAAGTATATAATCTCAAAGGGCAAAAACTTGCCACTTTGTATCAAGGCCATGGCGATCCCCAAGGACTGGAATTGAGCTTGAATACTGCGGGAATGCCCAGCGGGATGTATCTGCTCAGAGTTTCTCAGGATAGCTCTCAACTCACGAGAAAATTCATAATCTTAAAATAGGGATATTTAATAGCATATGTTCATTGATTTTGCACGCGTCCGCGTTAAGGCTGGAAATGGCGGCGACGGGGCAGTAAGCTTCCGGCGGGAGAAGTTTGTTCCCAAAGGCGGTCCCGATGGTGGTGATGGGGGTAGAGGCGGAAATATAGTTGCCCGGGGTGACACAAATGTGAATACCCTGCTCGACTATCGCTTCAATAAACGTTTCAAAGCAGACAACGGAAAACCCGGTATGGGGGGTCGCAAGACGGGTCATTCCGGTGAAGATCTTACCCTGCGTCTGCCTTTGGGTACCGAAGTATTTCAAATCTCCGGCGAACAGCGGCTCAAGATTGCCGATATCACTGCTCACAACGAAGAAATCATTATTGCCAAAGGCGGTCATGGCGGCAAGGGCAATTGCAATTTCGCCACGCCCACCAATCAAGCCCCGCGGCATGCTACTCCGGGACGCCATACTGAAGAAATCGAGCTGGAGTTTGTGCTCAAACTGATGGCAGATGTGGGTCTCGTGGGATTTCCCAATGCTGGGAAATCTACTCTCCTATCGGTACTTTCGGCTGCCCGTCCCAAGATTGCGGACTATGAGTTTACAACTCTGGAACCGATGTTGGGGGTGGTGAAAGTAAGCGATTATCAAAGCTTTGTGATGGCAGATATCCCTGGCATCATCGAAGGTGCACACATCGGTAAGGGTCTGGGACATCAATTCTTACGCCATATCCAGCGCACCAGTGTCCTGCTCTTTCTCATCGATATTGCCAGCCCTGATCCTCTGCTGGCGTATCGTACCCTGAGGGCAGAACTCTATATGTATGATTCGTTTATGGACAAAAAGCCCTTCCAGATCGTGATCAGTAAGATCGATACAATTGCGGAAGAGGAACGTGAAACCCGCCTGGAAGAGCTTGCTGCTATATTCAGAAAGGCCACCAAAACGGAGATTATTGCCGTCTCTTCCGTGGGCAATAGTGGCTTGGATACCCTTATATATTCGCTATATAAGAAGATCCAGGAATCCAGATGACCCCAGCGGAATACCCAGCCTGGCTCTGCCTCAAAACTGCGCCGGAGCTTAGCCACAAGGCCTGTCTGGGCATTCTGGAGGATTTTCCTGATCCAGCCGCGTTCGTAGGAGAGCCGGAACACCCCATATATCGTTCGGGCCTATTGAAACATAGCACCGCGGAACACCTAAAGGCAGCGGTTTTACCAGTGAATTTCCCACAGATAGCTCAGCTCATGAAGCGCTATGATATCAGTTGTTTCAGCATTACCGAGCCCGCCTATCCGGCTGCCTTGAAAGAGATCTTTGCCCCACCCCTGCTGCTCTATGTACGGGGAGATTTGGCTATGGCTTTGGATGCCACATGCCTGGCCGTGGTGGGCACCCGAAAGACCTCTGCTTATGGGCGGGAAATCTGTAAGAAAGTCCTCGGCCCCGTTTGTGAACGAGGCGTCACTATCCTCAGTGGTCTGGCCATGGGGATCGACACCATAGCGCACCATACCGCATTGCAGAAGGGGACCAGAACCATTGCCGTTCTGGCGAGTGGGCTGGAGACGATCTACCCTTCCACAAACCTTGAACTGGCGGAAAGGATCATCGCCAATGGGGCACTGATCAGCGAGTACGAACCTGGCACCAAAGTGGAGCGCTGGAACTTCCCAGCCCGCAACCGCATCATCAGTGCTTTGTCCCAGGCTGTATTGATCGTGGAAGGTCCCATCACCAGTGGCGCATTGCTGACGGCCAAGAATGCCATCGAACAAAACCGCGAGGTCTTTGCCATCCCCGGCAATATCAACAATATCAATGCCGAAGGCCCCAATCACCTGATCAAACATGGGGCTGCCCTGATCGCCAACAGTGATGACCTTTTGGCTAATCTGGGACTGGACGTGGAAAGCTCAGCCCAGATGGTGATCATGCCAGAGCTTTGCGAAGATGAACAGAAGCTCTATGACCTGCTGAAGAGTGAACAGCGCGCCATGAGCTTTGATGAATTGCTCCTCAGCACTGGCTTTCCGATCGGCCGGCTGGCTACTCACCTCACCAATCTGGAGCTCAAAGGACTCGTGGAAAAGGAAAGCGGTAACAGCTTCTTTGCCATGTAGCTGTTCTTCATAACGGTTACGATTATAGCACGCAGATGACTGGATAAACGGGATATACAGGATATTGAAGAAGGACGGAGAGCACGCAGATTCCGAAGATGGCGCAGATTCTAATGGAACGCGGATGGAACAGATGAAATGGATTCGCACGGATTCTCTCTTTGCCCACGAACTCACGAAATGCCTCTATTCTGAGCGCAAAATACCTCGATGTCCAGTTCGTGTTACACTCTTTCACTCTTACACTTTTCCACTTGCTCAGCACGGCTTCGATCAACGCTTTATGCTTACATCTAGACCCCTCGACTTCTCAACCTCTCGACTTACATAACATTCAGGAATAAAATTTGCTTGCTATTGAGACATTAAATAAGTATCAGGCTGCTTACCAGCAACCCAGGGAGACAACATGAAGAGCTACTTGTTCATAGCCGTTCTTATCTTACTTTCCGGGGCAATGTTTGCCAATCCTCTGACGCCCAGGATGATCCAGCAATTCTGGTTCAATGATACCGGGGAGATGATGATTCAATTTGGATATCAAGCTGAATATGCTTTATATGATGGAGCGCTGGAGTTCTACGATGGGACAGGCACCTATTACTATCCTGCTGAGAACCTGGATGAGGTAGAATTCCCCTATACCATCAATGCAGCCTTGGAGATGCCAGGCTTTGCTCCTAATCCTCTCGGCGGAACCATGCGGATGACTTACCAGGAGTACATTCATGAGGAAGCGCACTGGGGTGTTGACATCAGCAATGATTTCACACCTCTTACCGGGAATCAAAGCGCTGTCCAGACCCCCTACTCAATCAATGATCCCGAAGGTGGACATGACATCGGCGCCTGGGCAAAATGCCCTGATTATACTACCGTGGAGTACTACCATTTCCCCGCCCGGGGGCAGATCAACATCCAAATCCATGACTATGCCCAAAACCCCGTGGAAGGGGTACCGGTTTACATATTCAATCAATATACCATCGCCGGGACAAGCGACGCCTCGGGCGTGCTCAGCTTTGAGCATATTCCTATTAAGCTTCAGTTACTGGTCTATCAACCTGGCTCAAACTTCACGATGGTCGTGATGGACAGCACTTTCTTCGTTGAGCCCGGGCAGGAGCATAATCTAACTGCAATTCTGAACCATACGGCGGCTGATGATCCTGTTGCCATCCCTGTGGTGGGCAAGCTGGAAGTAAACCCTTCCGTGTGTGTGGCAGGACAGCCCTTGAACGTGAAATACGATGGTCTCACTCAAGGAGCTATGAGCCTTGAGCTTTACGATCTCAAAGGCAAGCACATAGGCACTTATGACTATCTCCAGACCCAGCCATGGACACCTCCCAAGCTGCCTAATGGCATGTATTTACTGCGGCTCACCCATGAGGGCAAGAGTCTTGCCACTACGAGATTCATCAACCTGAAATAGACCAGGACTATCTTCTGCACCAAACTGATAAGGGAGATTGATCTGATCCAATGCTGATTAGTGGCTATGATTCCCAAACCATCCTTATGGGCGTGGTAAAATATACCACGCTTGATCCCTCATTGTGGCAGGATTATGCCAATATTCACCACCGGAATAGCACTGCCACCACCATCCCAAACCGCGGAAAAAAGCCTGTTTTTCTATAGAAAACATATAAGTAAACCACAGCCAGACAGACATATATACCATGGATGCCAATACTGCTCATGCCAGTGTTTACGCCTGAGTGTAGGGACTGGCATGGAACTTGCTGATATAATAAGCATCAGCCATCGACACTGGCTGGTCAAACCAAGGAGATAAAATGAGAGGATATGTTTTGCTCGCTATGCTACTACTGACCGGGATGCTAAATGCCAATCCCCTGCTGGTGGAAGAACCCAAATCAGACACCAAACCCAGCTTTGAGACCGAGCAACTGGTATTCTGGCTGGAGCCGGGAAAGTGGCGTATGGAGGGAGATTATGGTTTCGTAAATTTCAGTTCCGATCCCATCCGTCAGGCGATCCTCTTTCCCATTCCATCTGATTCATTGCAGAGCATGGCCTACGATATTTCCGTGACTCTGGGATCAGACCATAAACCCCTACAGATCACCAGCGTGAACGAGCAGGGCTTCTGGTTTGACCTTGTTCTGCCCGAATTCAGCTTTGATACCGTGCATATCGGATATTCGCAACGGCTTTATGGTAATTCAGCCAGCTATATCCTGCTCTCAGCTTTGGCTTGGGGAAAGCCTCTGCGCTATGTAAGCTACACTCTCCATGCCGATCCCATCCTGCAGCTTGAATCCCTGCCCTTCAGCAATCCCGAGGAATCAGTTACCGAGGGCATGAACACCTATCAATGGGATTTCTTTGATTTTGTCCCCAAAACAAACTTCGATGTGCGTTGGTATTGACAACATGTGGGTTATAATGATGGTATGGACGCTCGCTAACTACTATCCCCTCAGTGATCTGAAGGGAAGCATAAATGGAAAGACAGAGAGAATAATAAGGAGGAATCCATGAACAAGAAATTCATGATTCTGATTCTGGTTGTAGGCCTGCTCACAACCATAATCGCCCAACCCAAGGGCACAGGTTCGATCAGTGGAACCATTCGCGACAATGCCAAGCAGGGCTTGGCAAATGCATCTATTGAAGCTTTTCTGGGCACCCAGAGAATTGCCGCCACCAGCAGCGACGCCAAAGGTGCTTACAAACTCATTCAGCTCAATCCAGGCAAATACACTATAGTAGTAAAGCTGACAGGCTACAAGACTTCAAGCACGGAAGTGAAGGTAAACCCAGCCAAAAACTCCATCCACAACGTCACCCTGAAAGTAGACGAGGGACTGCTCCCCATTCAAAGAGCCAAGGGGGATGCTGGTCCGGGTAGCGCTGCTACGGCGCAAGCCGAATCCTATGCCGGAGGCTTTGCGGTAAGTGATATGTTGAGTATCAGTTCTGGAGCCTATGCAGCCCCATATCCGGGCATGTACATCCCTCCGAATAATACAGAAGAATACACTGCCATCAATCCCAATATCTTCCACAGTCCTCTGGCTGAGCCCTTATCGACCTTTTCCATCGACGTGGATACGGCAAACTATTCCAATCTGCGCCGCTACCTGAACCAGGGACAGCTCCCTCCCAAAAACAGCATCCGGATCGAGGAACTGATCAATTACTTCAGCTACGACTATCCGGAACCCAAAGGCGAGCATCCTTTCTCCGTCTATACTGAAATGGGTGTAAACCCCTGGAACCAAAAGCGTAACCTGGTTCACATCGGGATCAAAGGCAGAGCTATTGATCTCAAGACCGCACCAGCATCCAATCTGGTGTTTTTGATCGATGTCTCCGGCAGCATGAATACCCCGCAAAAGCTGCCTCTGGTAAAGGAATCCATGAAGATGCTGGTGGCCAACCTGCGTCCTATCGATAAGATCGCCATAGCCGTCTATGCAGGCAGCGCTGGATTGGTTCTTCCTAGCAGCGATGGCGCTGAGAAAGGCAAAATCATTCAGGCCATCGACGATCTCGAAGCGGGTGGTTCCACAGCCGGTGGCGCGGGCATCCGCCTGGCCTATAAAACGGCTCTGGATAACTTTATCAAGGGTGGAAACAACCGCATCATCCTTTGCACCGATGGCGATTTCAACGTGGGTGTATCCTCCACTGCCGATCTGGAAGGCCTGGTAAGCGAATATCGCAGCAAAGGCGTATACCTCACCGTTCTGGGATATGGAATGGGAAACTACAAGGACAACCGCATGGAAACCCTCGCGGATAAGGGCAATGGCAACTATGCCTATATCGATAACATAAATGAAGCCAAAAAAGTCCTGGTTACCGAAATGGGCAGCACGCTCTTCACAATCGCCAAAGACGTAAAGCTGCAAGTGGAATTCAATCCTGCCCATGTAAAAGCCTATCGCCTGATTGGCTATGAAAACCGGATGCTGCGCACTGAAGATTTCAAGGACGATACCAAAGATGCTGGCGAATTGGGTGCAGGGCATACAGTTACTGCCATCTATGAGATTATCCCGGCGAATTCCAAAGAAACTCTGCCGGAACTCGATACGCTCAAGTATCAGGATGTCAAGATCAGTGATGAAGCCCGCAAGTCTCCAGAGGTGATGACAGTAAAGATGCGCTATAAAAAGCCGGATAGCGATGTGAGCATCCCCCTGGAAACACCGGTTTACAATAAAACTCTGGGGCTCAAGGATGTCTCCGAAACCTTCACCTTTGCCAATGCCGTGGTGGGCTATGGTATGCTGCTCCAGGATAGCGAACACAAAGCTGCACTCACCTGGGAGATGGTGAGGGAAATGGCCAAAGCAAGTCTTGGAAGTGATAAAGAGGGCTATCGTAAGGAGTTTCTGGATCTGGTAAACCGAGCTGAAAAGCTGAGTACCGGAGAGTATCGACCCAATCCCAATAATTACGATTGGGAATGAGAAAAGGTCTTTTGTCATGAGGCGCATCTTCGGATGCGCCGTTTTTTTGTGCCCTCTCTCCCCTTGTGGGAGAGGGTTGGGGTGAGGGGTAGACAGTATATTAGATGCAATTATTGTCTCCACATTCTTGGGGCTCACGCCACCAAGCTATAGTGTGTTGCCCCTCCAAGACTTCGGCCTATCATCAGATAATTCCGCATCCACTCGGAACACCGAATTCATTCGGTCGATCGTGCCAGATTCATCTGGCACAGGCAGATAGATGCATCATCTTCACCGGATAAATCCGGCGTACCGACCGGTTGAAACCGGTGTTCCGATCTGCTGTCAAGTGTAGGTTCTGGCATACAGGAATAAGGCCACATTGTTAGTGGGAAACCCGATAACCCCGCAGGGGCTTGCTACGTAAGGCGGTGGTTTCAACCACCGCCTTACGTCGCAAACCCTTTTGGAGTTGACAGATATCTCCTGAACCACTCCAGCACAACCCACACCACGCAGGGGATGACCTTGAGTGAACCAGGTATGATCCTGCAACTCTCCATTAACAATCATGCTTATCATGATGCCCTATACCCGTATTCGATTGACTCCCAGCGCTGTTTCTGCACTGCATTCTTACTTGATAAATCTGCTAGAGTTTAAGTCAGGATCACCTCGAGATCATCTCGAGTACTCGAGGTGATCTCGAGGTGATCCTGTATAAAATACGACTTGATAATGGCAGGTGTTGAACCATTGATACACAGGTTTTGGATATGAAATGCATAGTTTTCTCAGATTTGGCTGTTTTTTTGCTCATATATTTGAAGCGAATCCGGTTTGGGATTCCTTTGCTGTCTATGACGCAGAGATTTCGGGCCGTGAAAACGCAGTCTATATACGCTGGAGCTGGTTTTTCTGGCTCCGCTCAGAATAGAAAAAACAATAACATATCAAGGAGATATGGCTATGAAGAGATTAATTGTATTACTCATGCTCCTGGTTCTGGCAAGCTTTGCCCTTGCCGATGTGTTCACAATTGGCACAGGTACTACTACGCAGAACTATGTGCCCAATTACGGGCTCTATGATTATGGCTGGTCCAAGACCATCTATACTGCTGCGGAAATGAATGCAGCCGGGCTCACCGGAGCTTCAAACCTGATCGCAATAGGTTATGAAGTGGGAAACACTCCCGCAAACTACACGATGCTCGACCAGCGTGTTTACATCCGCCAAACCAACCAGGGGGTCTATGCTACCGCCGATAATACTTTCCCGGACAACACCCAATTTACCCAGGTGTATCAGGGAGATTATACCTACAACGGTGGAGGCTGGCACTACATTATGTTCAGCGCTCCCTTTGCCTGGGATGGCAACAGCAATATCGAAATCCTGTGGGAAAACTGGGATGGTGATTGGGTTTCCGGATATCCAAACTACCGCTATACCACCACTACTCCTGAATACAGGGCTGTTTACAAATATGCTGACAACACTTTCCCAACTACTACAGGTACCTTGTACTACAATCGTCCCAACATCCAATTTGCCACACCCCAGCTCACACCTCCCAATCCAGCTGTGGCAATCTACCCTGCCTTGAATGGTTATGCTTTCACCAATGCTACTTTGATCTGGCAAAACGGTGGGGGCATGCCCAGCACTTATGATGTATATCTGGGTACTACAAATCCTCCTACCACTCTGGTAAGCCAGGGACAAACCGGCACAAGCTTCGCTCCTGCCAATCTGCAGCCCGGGACTACTTACTTCTGGAAAGTGATTCCCTACAATACCAATGGTCCGGCAGAAAACTGCCCGGTATGGAGCTTCAAAACAGGCAGTGGGGGACAAATCGCCCAAAGCTTTGATGACACTGCTTTCCCTCCTTCCGGATGGGCAAATCCGGGTACTTACACCCGCAGTACCACCACTCCCTTCCATGGTACAGCCAGTGCCTACAAGCTTGCTCCGGTGACTCCGGCTCTGCTCATCACTCCGATGGTGACGATTACTCCAGAGTCCACCCTGGATTTCTGGGTTCGTACTTCCGCCACCACTGGTAATGGCAGGATCCAGATTCAATACTCATCTGATCTGACCAACTGGACGAATGTGGGTGACATAATTGAAGTTCCCACGAATACAAACTGGAACAGCTTCTCCGTGAATCTTGGTGCCATAGCCGGCAACAGCTATTATCTGGCTTTTGCCAGCAGTTCCACCACGTCCACTACTGCGATCTATATCGATCATGTATTTGGCCCGAACTTTATCGCCAATGATCTTGCTGCCACCCAATTGACTGGCAATTCGACCCCAAGCGTGAATTCCGCGACTACTTATACCCTTAGGGTCTCAAACCTGGGCTCAGCAGCTCAAACCAACTATACCGTAAAGCTTTACAATGGCAACAATGTGGAATTGGCTTCAGCACCTGGTGTAGCAATTCAACCCGGGACTACAGTAGATATTCCCTTCACCTGGACTCCGACCGTTGAAGGCCCTGTAGCCCTGTATGCCAAGGTGATTCTTACCGGCGATGCCAATCCTGCCAACGATCAAAGCCCGACCCTGAACATTACGGTTCAACCCGCTGGCTTGAATGTGGTGACCATAGGCGAGGGTGGCACCAATGCCCGTATGCCATTGGATTTCTATTACAAGAACAGCCTGAACCAGACCATGTACTACTCCACCGAGATTGGCATGTTTGGTACGATTACGGCGCTGGCTCTGTACAATCAGTTTGTAACTGCCACACTCACCAATATGCCCACCAAGATCTGGATGACCACTACCACGCAAGAAAATCTGGCTGCAGGCTGGATTCCTTCCACTCAGATGACCCTGGTCTTTGATGGCACTATGAACTATCCAGCAGGCGAGAATACGATAACTTTCCCGCTTACAGTGCCTTTTGCCTATACAGGTGGAAACCTGGTGGTAATGTTCCAGCGTCCCATGGATACAGTCTATTATAGCAGTTCGGACTTCTTCAAATGCCAGACTGTAGGTACAAACAGAGCCTGGAATGTTTATTCGGATTCCACGATTTACGATCCTGCTGCACCTACAGGTGGTACCCTTGGGGGTCAATTCGCCAAGACTACATTGTTCATGACTCCGCTGAGTCCCGACCCGATGTTCATCGTCAATCCTGCCTCGAAAAATTTTGGCGATGTGATCCTTGGAACCTCAGCCAGCCAGACATTTACAGTGGCAAATGCCGGAGGCGGCAGTCTGGGGATTAGCAATATCAGCATTAGTGGCAGCCCCATGTTCAGCCTGGTCAATGTGCCTACCCTGCCCCAAAGCCTGACCACCGGACAGACCCTGAACTTTGGCGTAACCTATGCTCCTACGGCTGCTGGAACTCATACTGCTACTATTTCAGTTACCGATAATCGCACGGTGCACACGATCAACCTGACTGGAAATGGTGTGGATACCACTATCTATACCCTTCCCTACCAACAGGGTTTTGATACAGTCACAGTACCAGCCTTGCCGGTTGGATGGAGTTCCATCTACCAGGCTACAGTGACTACTGGTTATGTTAAAACAGTTACTACTTCACCTCAAAGCACTCCAAACTGCGTGGCTATGTACAATCCTACGGATACCAATACCATTGCCATGCTAATCGCTCCACCCTTGGCCACAAACGTTCCTGCCAATACAGTCAGACTCAAGTTCTGGGGTAAAGGCACTACTACCTACGCCGTCAAGGTTGGTGTGATGACCAATCCTGCCGATGCTGCCACTTTTGTGGAACTGCAAACTATTACCCTTACAGCAAGCTGGGCTCAATACTCGATCCCGCTTACTGCATATACTGGCACGGGCAGATTCATAGCCATCAGGCATGCCAACAATTCCACCGGACAGACCATCTATCTTGATACCGTGGAAATGGAACTGATCTCTCCTAATGACCTGGCCGCGACCTTGCTTTCCGGTAATAGCACACCCAGTGTGAATAGCGCTACGAACTACACTGTAACAGTATTCAACAATGGCACTGCTGCCCAAAGCACATACACTGTAAAGCTATATGATAGTAACAATGTCGAATTGGCTTCTACCAATGGCGTAGCCGTAAATCCTGGTGCTCAGGTTGACGTAAGCCTTTCCTGGACACCTACCCAGCAGGGAGCAATGAGTTTGTATGGAAAGGTAATCCTTGCTGGAGATGCCAATCCTGCCAATGATCAGACGCCTCCATTGGCCATCATGGTTCAGCCCGCTGGCGTGATAACAGTTACTGTCGGTGCTGGTGATCAAAACGCTCGCATGCCTCTGGACTTCTTCTACAAGAATAGCCTTTACCAAACCCTGTACTATCCTGGGGAAATCGGCATGTATGGCAATATCACCACCATGTCCATCTACAACCAGTTTACTACAGCTACTCTGACCAGCAAACCCACCAAGATCTGGATGGGAACCACTACCCAGGCTGATCTCTCAGGGGGCTGGATTCCTTCCACGCAGTTGACTCTGGTCTATGATGGATCTCTGGCTTATCCAGCCGGTGCCAATACCATCACCTTCCCTCTGATGGCGCCATTCTCATATTCCAATGGCAACCTGGTAGTGATGTTCAATCGCCCGATGGATACTGCCTACTTTAGCTCTTCGGATTTTTTTAAATGCCAGACCGTGGGTACAAACCGGGCCCGGAATATATTCTCCGATTCAGTTGTCTACGATCCTGCTGCCCCCACCGGTGGTACTGTAACAGGTCAATTCCCGATGACTACTTTCACCATGACAGCGCTCAGTGATGATCCTATGTTTATGGTGAGCCCCGCCTCGCATGATTTTGGTGATGTGAATCTGGGTGGATCCCGCAGCCAAACCTTCAATATCATGAATATCGGTGGTGGAACTCTGGGGATCAATAATATTACGATCTCAGGCAGCGCTACTTTCAGCCTTACTAACTTGCCTACTCTACCCGCATCACTTACTACTGGTGCTACGGCTGCGTTCACGGTTACTTATACTCCTGGTTCTCTGGGTGTAACGACTGCTACCGTAAACATTACGGACAACCTGGGCAACCTGCGCACTATTGGTATCGGTGATCGTCAGAACCTAAGCCGCACTGTACACACCGTGGCTCTTACAGGCAATGGTGTAAACGACCTCACAGTGGGAGCAGGAGATCAGAATGCCCTTTGGCCTCTGAACTTTTTCTACAAAAACTCGCTGTTTGAAACTATATACTATCCCAATGAGCTATCAAACTTCACTGGCATGATCACCGGAATCAAGCTCTATAACAGCTTCGTAACCAATCTACCGGATAAGCCTACAAAAATCTGGCTGGGTACAACCACACTGCCAGATCTGTCCACAGATTGGATTCCTTCCACACAGCTTACCCTGGTCTTTGATGGTACCGTTACCTATCCTACCGGACAAAACGTGATTAGCATTAACTTCCCGGAACCTTATATGTATCTGAATGGACAAAACCTGGTGATGATGATGTATCGTCCCATGGATACCCAGTACTTCAGTTCTTCTGATTATTTCAAGAACCAGACAGTGGGAACCAACCGTACCCGCAGGATAAACTCCGATTCTGTTACCTATGACCCTGCCGCCCCACCTACAGCGGCTGCTTCTCAGCTCTCCGGACAATTCCCCAAGACTACCTTCGTGGTAATCCCTGGCGGAGTTGGACACATCACCGGTACCGTTCTTGGGGCTGGAAGTGCTCCCTTACAAGGTGTACAGGTAAATGTGGATAATCGGCCCTACAGCGCTACCACCAATGCTCAGGGTCAATTCACAATACCCAATGTCTTGCCTGGGAACTATGTGGTAAACTTCTCCAAGTATGGTTATGTGTCTCAGACCCAGAATATCGTATTGGCTGAGGATGAAACCGAAGTTATGAACATCACCATGGCTCAGATGGCTATGGTAAATGTAAGCGGTACGATCCTGGCCAGCGATACTGGTGTGGGCATTGCCGGAGCCAGCATCCACTTGGCTGGATATGCTGATTATACAGGCTCCTCGATCGGGAACGGTACTTTCCTGATCAACAACGTCTATGCCAACCAGAGCTATTCCTATGTGATCACTGCAGCAGGATATGCGAGTGCAAGCGGCACAATCAACGTGGCTGGAACCAATCACAACATGGGCAACATCACTGTGAACGAAGTGGCTTATGCTCCGAATTCCGTGGTTGCGGCTGTCAATGGCACCTATAGTGCCGTAAATCTCACCTGGAACGCTCCTGATCCCAATGCTGTCGAGATTACGGAAAGCTTCGAAGGTACTGCCTTCCCGCCCACCAATTGGACCCGTACCGTTACCAATAATGGCGCTCCGAACTCACTGGGCGTATTCCCCACCTGGTGCCAATTTGGTGCCATTACCATCAGTGGAACTCCCGTAACGCCTACCGATGGCAGCAATCAAGCTGGATTGTGGTGGAGCTATGAGCACCAGGATGAGTGGCTTATGACACCATCCTTCAATTGCCCTCCCGGCGCATATCTGAAGTTCGATACTTATTCACATTATGGCTCTACCAACGATGACCATTACTATGTGAAAGTAAGCACCAATGGTGGCAGCACCTGGGATATCCTCTGGGATGCATCCACCTTGCCTGCCAGTGACAACTTCTATTCCTTCCCTGTAACCGTAGATCTGGCCAGCTATAGCGGCCTGCCGATCAAGCTGGCTTTCCATGCTGTGGATCCTCCAACAAACGACGGTCTGTGGTATGTGTGGTTCATCGACAATATCTATATTGGCAATATGGTCACCAGCATCCGCTTTGCCGGTAGCGACCTTACCAGCCGTTCAAGCGAACCTACCCAATATGTAAGTTATACCAGTTCCACTCCCAATGAGCCCACCCGTGGCACAACCAGATCCGGTGCTGCTTATACACCTGCCACCAGAGCCATGACAATGCCCTCCAGGGTGTCAGACAGAGCGCTGGTAGGATACAAGATCTGGCGTCTTATCGCAGGACAGGAAGCCAATGAATCCACCTGGATATCCATTACCCCGGAAACAGTAACCACCCTGAACCATAGCGATTCCGGCTGGAACACTCTGCCGAATGGAACTTACAAGTGGGCTGTGAAAGCAGTCTATACTGCCGGAGTCCTTTCTGCACCAGCCATGTCCAATCCGCTGGTCAAAGAAGTGGTAAATGGTACAATCGTTGGATTCGTGCGCCGCACCAACAACCAGGCTATTGCCGGAGCTACAGTAAGTGCCGGTGGCGTAAACGCTACCACCAATGCAGCCGGTGCCTACAGCTTGATCCTTCCTGCTGGCCTATATTCTGTTACGGCCACAGCCAACAACTTCCATCCTGTGACCATCAATGGAGTTACTGTATCCCCGAACCAGAATACCACTCTGAACTTCTCCATGACTCCTTCTGCAAACGAAGATGATGTGATTCCAGTACTTGCCACTACTCTGGCAGGAAACTTCCCGAATCCCTTCAACCCTGAAACCACTATCAGTTACTCCATCAAGGAACCTGCCAATGTCCGCCTTGAGGTTTACAACCTCAGAGGACAAATGGTGAGATCTTTGGTGAATATTGATCAGCTCACCGGTCATTACCGTGTAGTGTTCGATGCCAAGGACGACAGAGGCAATCCTCTCTCCAGTGGCATCTATCTCTATAGACTTACCGCCGGTAGCTACACCAGCACCCGTAAAATGATGCTGATGGAATAGCGCGATAACAAAGCATATAGACAACAAACCCCGGGGTTTTTACTCCGGGGTTTATGTTTCCGCTTTGCCTTTATCAAGAGGATAGTTAAGATATCAATATGAAGAAACGCGTACTTGTTGGCCTGAGCGGTGGAGTTGATTCCGCCATGACGGCAAAGATATTAATCGACCAGGGCTTTGATGTATCTGGCATCACTATGTCCATTTGGGATGATTCGGTAGATCTGAAAGAATCCACCAAAAGCGGCTGTTATGGTCCTGGAGAAAAGGACGATCTTGAGGCTGCTGCCAAGGTGTGTGCAGAACTTGGCATCCCCCACCACATCATCCGTCTGCAGGATGAATACCGGGATAACGTGCTATCGTATTTTTGCGATACCTATGTCTCAGGACAAACTCCCAATCCCTGCCTGATCTGCAACCAGCGCATGAAGTTCGGCTATCTGCCAGCCAAAGCCCGGGCGATGGGGCTGGATTTTGACTACTTTGCCACCGGACATTATGCCAGGATCAGCCACAACCCTGCCTCCGGACGTTATGAACTGCGCAAGGCAATCGATCCCAGCAAGGATCAATCCTACTTCCTGTCTTTTCTCCGGCAGGAGCAACTAAGCAATCTGATCTTCCCCCTGGGTGCAAAAACCAAGGAAGAAGTGAAGGCTCTGGCCCGGGATCTGGGCTTTGAAGATCTGGCTGCCAAGCAGGAAAGCCAGGACTTCTTTGAGTCTGATGACTACAGCCTCCTCTTTGCGGATGGCACCTTTCAGGCAGGTGAAATCGTGGATACCAGTGGCAAAGTCCTGGGTACGCACAAAGGCCTGATCTTCTATACGATTGGCCAGAGGCGCAATCTGGGCATTCCCGGGCAGATCGAGCCCTATTATGTGATTCGCATCGATGCTGCCGCAAACCGTCTGGTAGTAGGCCCGCAGAGCCTGCTCTATGGTGAGGACTGTACGGTGCAAAACCTGAATTGGCTTTCGATCCCGGAACCAGACCATGAGTTCACCGCTTCTGCCCGTATCCGCCTGCAACACAATCCGGCCCCATGCACTGTAAAGCGTTTGGATTCCGGCAATTGGCAGGTTTTGTTTAACGAACCCCAGCTTTCCATCACTCCCGGACAGGGGATTGTCTTTTATCGGGACGATCTTGTCCTGGCGGGAGGTATCATCCATCAGACAAACACAAAGGAAAATCTATGAACAACCCAAGACCGGCTAAACAGGAAATCCTGCGGCTACTGGCTCTCACCGATAAGCAGGAAATTCAGGATTTGTTCCAACAAGCCTATGCCGTGAAAAAGCAATATGTGGGCACCAAAGTCTATTTCCGCGGGATTATCGAACTCTCCAATTACTGTGTTAAAAACTGCTATTACTGCGGCATCCGCAAGGACAATCCGCATGTGCAGCGCTTCACACTATGCAAGGATGAAGTGGTGGAATCTGCACTTTGGGCTTTCAAACAAGACTACGGCTCAGTAGTCATCCAGTCTGGGGAACGTTCTGATGAAGCTTTTACCGAATTCATCGAGGATATACTCTATACTTTGAAGGAAAAGACAGGCGGCAAACTGGGGATTACCCTTTCGCTGGGAGAGCAAAGCCGGGAAACCTATCAGAGATGGTACAGTGCCGGAGCGCACCGCTATTTGCTGCGCATCGAGACCTCAAATCCAGAACTGTACAAAAAGCTTCATCCTGCCGATCATGATTGGCAGCAGCGGCTGAATTGCCTCAGAACCATGAAAGATATTGGCTATCAGGCTGGTACAGGCGTAATGATTGGCCTTCCGTTTCAAAGCCTGGAACACCTGGCGGATGATGTGCTATTCTTCTATGACGAAGATATCGATATGATCGGCATGGGACCCTACATCCCCCATGAAGAAACTCCTTTATATCAATATGCCACGGATTACAAGGAAGAAGAGCATCTGGAACTGGCTCTGAAAATGATCGCCATCTGCCGGCTCCTGCTCAAAGACGTGAATATCGCTTCCACCACAGCTTTGCAAGCCCTGAAAGACGATGGCCGTGAATTGGGACTGCTGGCAGGGGCGAACATCATCATGCCCAATATCACCGATACCAAATACCGCGCCAACTATCAGCTCTATCAAGGGAAACCCTGCCTGGACGAAAACGCCTCATTGTGCCGGGGCTGCCTGGAACGCAGGATCTCAGCGATTGGCGAGCAGATCGGATACTCAGAATGGGGTGATTCACCTCACTTCGTTCATAAGGGTTAGTTTCTCTAAACCCCACATCTGCAAAGGCATACAAAATAGCTTCGATTTTCTGAATATATTTCAGATTTTTTACTTGCCTGAGCCCAAATTGTGACTAATATGTACGTATCTAACCTATTGGGGGTAAAAGATGAAAACAGCCGTTATTGAATTGGGTTCAAATTCTTGTAAGGTGCTGTTGGCTGATCCAAAACGAGGCATTAAACCCTTGCTGGACAAAAGAATCCCCTGTCGGATTGCTGCTTTCTTAAGTCCTGCTGGCGAACTCGGACCGGAAGGACTAAAGACCATCCTGGAGACCATCATTCAGGCGCAAAAGCAGCTTCAGGAAGCTGAACAGACCTTCCTGATCGGAACCGAAGCCCTTCGCAGAATAGCTGATCCCCAAGCCCTGGGCAAGGCCATCAAAGCCAAAACTGGTCTTGACCTTCGGGTACTGAGTGCCGAGGAAGAGGCAAAGATGTCTTTTCTGGGAGCTACAGCAGAATCTGAATTAAAGGGCAAGATCGTATTTTTTGATACCGGTGGCCTCAGTACAGAAGTTGTCTTTGCGCAGGGCAGCAGGTACAAAAGATGCAAGATCGTGAACCTGGGAGCCGTGGCACTGGCTGCGAAGTACCTGAAGAAGTTTCCCATGGCAAATAGCTGCTTCTACGGCTTGGAAGATCAGATCAGCAGTCTGATGAAATTCAAGTCTCCCCACAATCCGATCCTGATCGGTACAGGTGGAGTAGTGGCAACATGTGCAGCTGTGGCTCAAGCTATGCCGGATTATGACCCCAAGCTTCTGGAGGGATTTATCCTCTCCCGCAGCGAAGTCTTCCGCCAGATCTCCCTTTACCGCTCCATGTCCCTGGATGAGATCAAAGCAGTGCCGGGTATGGATGCTTCCCGGGCGGATACTATCCTGGCAGGAGCCATGATTATCCTCAGGATGATGGATATCCTGGGTGTATCAAGCCTGAAAGTGACTACCAAAGGCGTACGGTTCGGATGCCTGACCAGCCTGAAGTGAACTGAAGGGAGCAATATTACAGACTTGTAAGCCTGTGTGAGCAGATTGTTGCTTTGAATCGCTATGTGAATACGCTATCAATACGCCTCTGGTGCGTAATGATAGCGTATTGATAGCGTAATTCAAGCAGGAGGGTAGTTCGCAAAGCTTCAGCGTGAAAGTGGCATATTATCCTGAACTAACCCCTCGTCACTGCTCAGATTTCGTTGTGCTCCTCCAGCTCCACGATGAAGGCTTTGGTCCATTCTATCTCGCCTTGATAGATATATTGTGGACGTTTGGATACAGCCCGATGCCAGGGTGGACATTCATCTCCGCTCATGAATTCTTCCAAATCACGGTAACATTTGATCTGTGCCTCCAGGGACTCAATATAGGCCTCCAGTAAGGCTCTACGTTTGGCCTTGGGAATATTCACGAAGTTATAGATCCCTACATCTGTTTGCCATTTCACATGCTCCCCCTCTGTGAGTAGGGCAGAGATCTTCTTTTCCAGGGCTTTCTGTCCCAGATCAGTAATGCTGTAGACCTTGCGCATGCGGTTGTTGTCGGTCAGATCACGGGATAGATCCACCAGGCTCTCCACTTCCAACTGGCGCAGGAGCTTGTAAATCGAGGAAATCGAGAGATCAGTCCAGGATCGCATATCGCGGTATTGAACGTCCTTTTCGATCTGATAGGGGTGCCGGGGTCCTTCCGCAAGCAGTCCTAACAAGGCTGCTTCTGCATTTGTAAGCTCTCTCATGAGTACCTCCAATGAGTTTTGTGCCACATTATCCATTGATACTATTATGTCAAGATAATATTATGATTGGATAGTATATACTCTGTTTCTCCTGTGGGTTTGCTTTATAATATACTGTCTATCTATACAGGTAGCCGCTTCTGATATAATCCTGCTAATTAATATAATAGAATTAGCAGTCTATAGATGTGACTGCTAAAATACCTCTTGACACTTTTACGCTTCCCTCTATCTTGTCTATGAAACACAGGAGGTATTTCATGAATACACAACGTTTAACCATAAAGTCTCAGGAACTGGTTTCCTCGATGCAAAGCCTTGCCGGGGAGTACGGACATCAGGAGATCAATGATCTGCATCTTGCCAAAGCAATGCTAAACCAAGCCGAAGCGCTCATCCATCCAATTCTAGCCAAGCTGGAGATATCTGAATCAGAAGTGGCTCTGGAGCTTGATCATGCCCTCATCCGGCTTCCCCGGGTTCAGGGTGCTCAGGTGTACCTGGCTCAGGAAATCCTGGATATCCTGCATGATGCGGAAAAGGCTGCTGATCAGCTCGGGGACGATTACATCAGCGGAGAGCATATCCTGATGGGGCTATTGCACAAAGGTAAACAGGCTGCTGGGATCCTTAAGAGCCGGGGGCTCACTCCTGATAAGCTCCTGCTTGCCCTCAAAGAAGTGCGGGGAAATCAACGGGTTACGGATCAAAACCCCGAAGCAAAGTACCAGGCTCTGGAAAAATATGCCCGCAACCTCACCCGGTTGGCGAGAATGGACAGGCTGGATCCTGTGATCGGCAGGGACGAGGAGATTCGTCGCACGATGCAGATTCTTTCGCGCAGACGTAAGAACAATCCCATCCTGATCGGTGATCCGGGAGTGGGAAAAACGGCGATTGTGGAAGGTTTGGCGCATCGGATCGTGAATCGGGACGTGCCTGAAAACCTCAAAGGCAAAGACCTGCTGGAGCTGGATATGGCAGCGTTGATCGCCGGTGCAAAATTCCGCGGTGAATTTGAAGAACGCCTCAAGGCCGTGCTGGCGGAAGTAGAAAAATCGGCGGGACAAATCCTGCTCTTTATCGATGAGATTCATACTGTGGTGGGTGCCGGAGCCTCCGAAGGAGCGGTGGATGCATCAAATATGCTGAAGCCAGCCCTGGCCCGCGGGAGTTTACACTGCATCGGGGCTACTACCATCGATGAATACCGCAAATACATCGAAAAAGACGCCGCTCTGGAGCGCAGATTTCAACCAGTATATGTGGCGGAGCCTTCGGCAGAGGATACGATTTCGATCCTGCGTGGCATCAAGGACAAATACGAAGTGCATCATGGCGTGCAAATCACTGACAATGCGATCGTGGCGGCAGTAAGTATGTCGGATCGCTACATCTCGGATCGCTTTCTGCCCGACAAAGCGATTGACTTGATCGATGAGGCTTGTTCCAGGCTGCGTCTGGAGATCGATTCCATGCCGGCTGAACTCGATGAGATCGAGCGCCGCATCCGCCAATTGGAGATCGAAAAGCTGTCTCTGGCCAAAGAGGACAACCCCATGTCGCAATCACGTCTGGAAAAGCTTAAACAAGAACTGGCGCAACTATCGGAGGAACGCAACCGCTTGAAAATGCAGTGGGAACAGGAGAAGGGGCAGATTGAGAAGATTGGTAACCTCAAAGCCGAAATCGATAACCTCAAAGCTGAAGCAGACAAAGCCGAACGGGAAGGAAATCTGGAAAAGACGGCACAAATCCGCTATGGCATCCTGGCGACCAGGATCAATGAACTGCAAGCCCTCAAGGAAGCCAGTAAGCATGGGGAAGGCACAGGAGAACCGCTTTTGAAAGAGCAGGTGGATGAAGATTTGATCGCCGAAGTGGTCTCCAAGTGGACAGGGATCCCTGTCTCCAAACTGGCACAAAGCGAGATGCACAAGCTGCTCAATCTGGAGGATGTCCTGGCACAGCGGGTAGTGGGGCAGAAGGAAGGTATTATTGCTCTGTCCAATGCCATCCGCAGGAGTCGCAGCGGGCTTTCGGATGCCAATCGTCCCATCGGCTCCTTCATCTTTTTGGGGCCTACAGGGGTGGGCAAGACCGAACTCGCCAAGACCCTGGCAAATTATCTCTTTGATACAGAAAAAGCCCTCATGCGACTGGATATGAGTGAGTTTATGGAGCGGCATTCCGTATCCCGGCTGATCGGTGCACCTCCTGGTTATGTGGGTTATGAGGAAGGCGGTTACCTTACCGAAGCGATTCGGCGCAGACCCTACAGCGTGATCCTCTTCGATGAAATCGAGAAAGCACACCCGGACGTCTTCAATCTGCTGTTGCAAATCCTGGACGAAGGCAGGCTGACAGATGGCAAAGGACGTACGGTGGATTTTCGCCATAGCGTGATCATCCTTACATCCAATATCGGTTCGCAACAGATCTATGATTGTCAGGGGGAGTTGGAAAGCATCCGTCCCCAGCTTATGAAGCTATTACAGAACTATTTCAGGCCGGAATTCCTCAACCGTCTGGACGACATCATTCTCTTTCACCGCCTGGATGAGCAGCAGATCAGTCAGATCGTGGTTTTGCAGCTTGAGCTTCTGGCGCAGCGCATGGCCGCCAGGGAGATCTATCTTGAGTTTAGCGAAGCCCTGATAGCTTACATAGCCCGGGCAGGCTTTGATCCGCAGTTTGGGGCGAGACCACTCAAACGTTTGATCCAGAGAGAGATAGAAGATGCATTGGCCAGGGCAATCCTGAGCGGTGAGCTGGGTAATAGCGGCAGGATCAGGATTGATTATGACAATGTGATTCGCATCCTGCAAATTCCTGCTTGACAGAATTCCCAAGCCGTTTTTAGCATTCCAAGCAAGAGATAAAAGTATCTCAGAATCATAGTGTGTTCATTTTCGAAAGTAAAATCCCCTCCCCGTGAGTGGCCCGGAGAGGCTTTGTATGGTGCCTGTTCTGCAAATCAGGCAATGAGAATAGATGGTTTTACATAAAACAAACCTAAAAGGAGAAACCTATGAAGCGTTTATCATTACTGCTCGTGATGATATTCATTCTCGGCATGGTTGTATCTGCGCTGAATGCCAGCGAAGTTACCATCGGCGCCGGGGACCAACAGGCTCGTAAACCGGTTGACATGTATTGGAAAAATTCACTCTTCCAAGGCTTGTATTTCCAGAACGAGCTCATGATTGTATCGGGAAGCATTACTGGCGTATCGTTTTACAACAATTTCGTCACCGATCTTCCCAATATGCCTACCAAGATCTGGCTGGGTACTACTACTCAGACCAGCCTGGCAACTTACATACCATCAACCCAACTCACCCAGGTCTTTGATGGTACCGTAAACTATCCCATGGGTCAAAACACCATTACCATCAATTTCACCACTCCCTTCCAGTACTCTGGCGGGACTTTGGTGATGATGGTCAACCGCCCTATGGATACCGATTATTATGATTCGACAGACAATTTCTATTGTCAAACGATCGGAACCAACCGGGCTCTGAGCAACCAAAGCGACTCGGAGACTTATGATCCTGCCGCTCCTCCCGCCACTCCCACCATTTCCGGTCAATTCCCCAAAACCACATTCTACTACACTGGCCAGGGTATCGCCAATGACATGGCCTGTCTCAGCGTAACCGGAAACAGCACTCCCAGTGCCGGTAGCGCCTCACCTTATATCGTTACTGTAAAAAACAACGGCACCAACACCCAGGCTACTTACACTGTGAAACTGATGAAAGAAGGTAACGTGGAAATCGCCAGCCAGCCTGGTGTTTCTCTTACCCAAAATCAGACTCATGATTTCACATTCAACTGGACTCCTGCTACTGCTGGTCCCACTTACATCTATGGTGAAGTGGTCTTAACCGGCGATGCCATTGCAGACAACAACCAAAGTCCGCAATTTAACGTTGTTGTCCAACCTGCCGGAGTGAACTCCGTAACAATAGGCGCTGGTAATGAAACCGACCGCATGCCCGTAGATATGTACTGGAAGAATTCTCTATTCCAAGCCATCTATCTTTCTTCTGAGCTGAATATCGCCACTGGCAGTATCACCGGTCTTTCTTTCTACAACAATTTCGTAACCAACCTGCCTGACAAGCCCACCAAAATCTGGTTGGGTGAAACCACTCAGACTGAACTTACAGCTTACATTCCTTCCACTCAGCTGACGCTGGTGTTTGATGGTACAGTGAGCTATCCTTCTGGCGAAAACATCGTTAATATCCCGCTTACCACTCCTTACAACTACTTTGGTGGTAACCTGGTGATGATGGTAAACCGTCCCATGGATACAGGTTACTTCAGTTCATCTGACAATTTCTATTGCCAGACCGTAGGAACCAACCGCTCTCTGAAAAACCAGAGTGACAGTAATACCTACGATCCTGCCAATCCTCCTGCTACTCCAACGATTTCTGGCAGATTCCCCAAAACCACATTCTTCTATTCCAGCACCATGGTCACCACTGATATCGCCGCTATGTCGATCTCAGGAAACGTGACTCCTTCGGCTGGAACAGCATCGAACTACACCATTACCATCAAAAACAATGGTACCGCTCCTCAGTCCACTTATACCGTGAAACTGATGAATGCTGCCAATGTGGAATTGGGTAGTGTAGCCGGTCCTACTATCCAACCTTCAGAAATCCTGCAGGTTATAGTACCCTGGACTCCTGCTGCTGCCGGTCCTGCCACTATCTATGGTAAAGTGATTCTGGCTGGTGACCAGGTGGAATCCAACAACCAGACTCCAAACCTGAATGTTGTTGTTCAGACTGCTGGTATCGTTGCCATTACTATCGGTAATGGTGGTGCTACTGGCCGTATGCCTGTGAATATGTTCTACAAGAACAGCCTGTTCCAGACCATCTATCCTGCCAGCGAAATGAACATAGGTGGTTTGATTCAAGGTATCCAGTTCTACAACAACTTCGCCACCAACCTGCCCAATATGCCCACCAATATCTGGATGGGTGAAACTGCTGCTGCAAACCTGGCTGATGGCTGGATTCCTTCCACTCAGCTCACCCAGGTGTTCAACGGCACCGTGAACTATCCTTCCGGATCGAATGCCATCAATATCACTCTTACCACTCCTTATGCTTATGGTGGTGGAAACCTGGTGGTGATGGTTGAACGTCCCATGGATACAGTTTATTATTCCAGCAGTGACGTGTTTGTAACCCAGACTGTGGGCACAAACCGCACCCTGAACGTTTACAGCGATGGTACGGATTTCGATCCTGCCGCTCCTCCCACCGGAACCACTCCTACCGGAGCTTTCCCCAAGACCACGTTCTTCCTGATCGTGGACGATATGGGCTCGCTGAACGGAACTGTGACCGTGGATGGTGCTCCGCTTCCTGGAGCCACTGTAACTGTGGGTGGCACTGCGCTTTCGTATACCACCATGGCTGATGGAACCTACAACTTCCCTTACGTGTTTGAAGGTAACTACACCGTTTCTGCCACCAAACATGGTTATACTGAAGTAAGCCATCCTGTCACGATCGTGGAAGATCAGGCCACTACCCAGAACTTTGCTCTGGCTCTGCTGCCTCAGGTAGCGGTCAGCGGCAGAGTGGTAGGCAGCGATGCTCCTACCGTGGGTCTTGCCGGGGCTACAGTCAATTTCACCGGATATGAACCCTATACCACCACCACGGACGCCATGGGTATGTTCAATATCCCCAATGTATATGCAAACCATACTTATGATTACACCATCACTGCCACCGGCTATGCTGCCCTCACCGGCCAAGTAGTCGTGGGTGGTACTCCTGTCGCAATGGGTGATTTGATCGTTAATGAAATCGCTTATCCTGCCAGTGGTGTGGTCGCTACTGAAGCCGTCGACTTCTCAAACGTGGTCATCAACTGGAATGCTCCGGTTGCCGGAACCCAGGGATGGCTGAATTATGACAGCGGCGAAAACAATGACAGCATCGGCACCGGTGGCGCAGCAGATTTTGATGTTGCGATCCGTTACCCGGCCAGTGCTCTTATCGACTATGCCGGCACCAGCCTTCAAGCTGTGAAGGTCTGGCCAGCTCAAGCTGGGACCTTCTCAATCCGCGTCTGGACTGGCGGAACTCCTGAAGCTCCTGCCACCATGGTAGTGGATCAACCCTTCACCCCAGTGCTGGATCAGTGGAATACCGTACTCCTCAATACTCCGGTCCCGATTACTGGTGCTGAAGAGCTATGGTTTGGTTATCGCTGCAACGTGACTGCCGGTTATCCGGCTGGTTGCGACGCAGGTCCTGCTGTCGAAGGCTTTGGCAATATGATGTACTGGCAAGAGGCCTGGACCACGCTTACCGCACTGAATCCGGCTTTGGACTACAACTGGAACATTCAGGGTTATGCCGGTTTCGGCGCACCTGATCGGGGCCAGAAACTGATTCCGATCACAGCCGAACCCAGACGCATCAGCGAAGGCACCATTGCTGCCAGTGGGATCAGATCTCTGCACAGCAGACCAGTACAGACCGTGGAAACCCGCGTTCATACCGGTTATCACCTCTACCGTCTCCTGGCTGCCGATCAAGGCAACGAAGCGAACTGGACCCGCCTGACCCCTCCCAATGGCTATGCCCAAACCAGCTATGCTGACAATGCCTGGGCACCTCTGCCTTCCGGCGTGTACAAATATGCTGTAAAAGCCATCTATACAAACAACGTCCTTTCCGCTCCTGCCTTCTCGAATGAAATACACAAAGGCATGATGGGAACCCTGGCTGGTACGGTGACCGAATTTGGAACTAACCTTCCGATCGAAGGTGCTACCGTTACTGCCGGCACCTATAGCGGAACCACCAACGCCAGCGGTGCATACAGCTTTGCCGTATATGCCGGAAACTACACTGTAACTGCTGCCAAGACCGGATACCAATCCGCTTCACAACCTGGCGTGGTAATCGTTGGTCTGCAGACCACTACCCAAAACTTCGTACTTACCGAGATCACTCTGCCTCCCGCTGGAGTAGTTGCTGAACTGGCTGGTAACAACGTCAACGTGACCTGGCTTGCTCCAGGTGCCGGTGCCGAACTTACCGAAGGTTTCGAAGGCGCTACCTTCCCTCCTGAAGATTGGACTCAGGTTATTACCGATACCGGTGCTGGCTCTAGTGGTGTACTTCCCACCTGGTGCCGCATTGGAACAGTTGCTCTTACTCCAGAAGTTCCACCTCATGGTGGTGCTTTCCAATCAGGTCTGTGGTGGAGCTATGATCATCAGGATGAATGGCTGAAAACCCCTGCCTTCAATTGCCTGCCCAATGCCACCCTTACCTTCTGGAGCTATGTGTATTTCGGCTCAACCAATGGTGACCACTATTATGTAAAAGTCTCCACCAACGGTGGTACTGAGTGGACCACTCTGTGGGATGCCACTACCCTCACCGGCGGATGGAACTACTATGCCACTCCGATCACGATCGACCTGGCTGCTTACAGCGGACAGGAAATCATGCTAGCCTGGCATGCCGAAGATCCACCTTCAAATGATGGTCTCTGGTATGTATGGTTCATCGATGACATCCATGTGGGTACCCCCACTCAGACCATGCGTCTGAACGGTGGCAGCATTGCCAGATACAATCCCAACCAAATGCCTAAGATTCACAGTGTGGATAGACCCGCCAGCCGCGCTGCAGTAAGCAATCCTGGTATCCAGGAAGATGTGCTGATCAGCGATCGCGCTCTTTCCGGTTACAGAGTATGGCGTCTGCTGCAGGGACAGGAAACCAATGAAGGCGCCTGGACCAGCCTGACTGCCAACCCAATCACCGCTACTGCATATCAAGATGCAGGATGGGGTCCTCTGCCAGACGGCACTTACAAATGGGCAGTGAAAGCCATCTACACCGGTGGCGCTATGTCCAACGCCTCATTCTCCAATCCTCTGCAGAAAGCTACCCAGATTGGAACCATTGCCGGTTTCGTCCGCAATACTCAGAACCAGGGTATCTCTGGTGCCACAGTTACCAATGGTACTGTGACTGCCACCACCAATACCACTGGCGCTTACAGCATGACTGTGGCTTCCGGTACTCACAGTGTTACAGCCAGCCATCCTTCCTATTCTGCTGTTACCCAGAATGGCGTGGTAGTAGTAACGGGACAAACCACTCAACTGAACTTCCAGCTTCCTGCCAGCCAGATTCTGCTGCAGGATGGTTTCGAAAGCTATGCTGATTTCTCGCTTACTTTCGCGCCATGGACATTGGTTGACGTGGATCAAAGTGCTACCTACGGATTCGAAGGGATCACTTTCCCGAATTCCGGCAGCCCAATGGCTTACATCGTCTTCAACCCTGCTGCCACCACACCTGCTGTAACAGGCGCTGAACCCCATGGTGGTGCTAAATACGCAGCCAGCTTTGCCTCTACTACTCCTACCAACAACGACTGGCTGATTACCCCGCAAGTAAATGGCGGCGGAATCTTCAAATTCTGGGCCAGATCCTATGTCTCCACATACGGACTGGAACGCTTCAAAGTTGGTGTTTCCACCACCGGAACAGCTCCGGCAAACTTCACCATCATCAGCGGTGCAAACTACGTCCAGGCTCCAGTAGAATGGACTGAATACACCTATGATCTCAGCTCCTACGGCAGAGTGCCGATCAGGCTTGGGATCCAGTGCCTGTCCGATGATGCCTTCATCTTCTTCGTGGACGATGTAACAGTGATGGGTGGACCAGACAGTAATCCCAACGATGTAGTCCCCGTGATCGAAACCGCCCTCCAGGGCAACTATCCGAACCCCTTCAATCCAGAGACCAATATCCGCTTCAGCCTCAAAGAAGCTACACCAGTAGCGATCGAGATCTACAACGTCAAAGGTCAGCTGGTAAAGACTCTGTTCAATGGTGTGAAGGATTCCGGAAACCACGCTCTGGTATGGAACGGAACCGATAATCATGGTCGTGCAGTATCCAGCGGTGTTTACTATTACAAGATGAATGCCGGCAAATACAGCTCCACCAAGAAAATGATTATGATGAAATAATCATAAACCCTTAGATACAGTAAAAGCCCCGGGATTTCCCGGGGCTTTGCTATATCTGGGATGTTTTACCACAGAGAAGGCAGAGAAAGCAGAGAGTATTTATGAAGTGGAAAAGTGTAAGGGTGGAAAGGTGAAACACGAGCTGATCATAGAGGCAGTTTATAGTATTGGTTTAACACGTTTGGTCATAAATCCGTTTAAATCAGGAGAATCTGTAAAATCCGTAAATAGGAATGTTAGCTGTTTCTCTACTTTAATCCTCTCTAGTCTCTGCTTTCTCTGCTTCCTCTGTGGTAATTAATAATTCCCGGTAAATCCCTCTCATCCTGTTATATGCGTTCCATTATTGGTAAGTGTTGTTTCGGGAGATTCCATACAGCCTTTCCGGTTCTGCGAACTGTCTGGTCTTCTGGAAAGACGGCAGAGTGTAGATTTAGTGTATGGTGGGCTCGCTTATCGCCGGGTTAAAACCCAGCGCTACTATGCTCAGCTCGTGTTTCACCTTTCCACCCTTCCACCCTTCCACTTTTCCTCTGCTTTCTCTGCCTTCTCGTGGTAAAAAACTCCCCACAGGAGGTCAATAAGCCGGATTCTGTACTCCCGGCAAGCCGGAAGCGATGTCTATTCCTCTAGGCTTTGGTTCGCACCAAAGCTCAAGCTGCCTACCCGGAAGCGGTATGGGCACTACCATTGCTTCCCTATTTGGCATTGCACCGGATAAGGCTTTCCTGGCTACCAATGTCACCACTGGTACCGGTGGTCTCTTACACCACCATTTCACCCTTACGCAGCACCTGAATGTTGCCTGGTGCTACACAAGTCAGCATTCAGGTACTGCGCGGTTTGTTTCTGTGGAGCTGGCTCTGCATTGCTGCAGCTTCCCGTTAGGAAGTATCCTGCCCAAGGTGTCCGGACTTTCCTCTGTACCCATGAGGTACAGCAGACATCTTTTCCTCCTGTGAGGACTATTGTAAAGATCTATAGATAGCGAAGCATTTCGCGATCTATCACTCCGGCATAAAGCTCGATATAGGGCTTCACCGGCGAGATATTGATTTTCGGGAAAAAGACTTCCTCAATCTGGAAAAACCCCACCGAGGCATTCATATCAACCTCGATACAGATAGGTTTTTCCTCGCCTTTTTGGATTCGCACTTTCTGGATTGCTGAGGCTGAAGTGCGGTGAATATCTCCTACCCGGACGCGGGAAGACAGCATGGTGGGAATCCGGGCTCTGCCCTTTTCCATGTCGCTGCCGTCACCGATCAGCACCAGTCCTGCCTCCAGCGAGTGAATTTTGTGTGTGGCCATGTGCCCGAAGATGCCTTCTATGGCTATCGAGCGGATCGCCGCCTGCATCATCTGGTCATTCGGATAGATCGAGGTCAAGATCTTGTCAATAAAGGGTGTAGCGATCTGGATGCTGAGAAATTCATGACTGTCCCGGGCGATTGTCATACCCAGATCGTGCAGCAGGGAGGCCATGATCACACCCACCAGGGAGTCATCGGCGCTGCCTACCTTTTCCTTTTCCAGATTCATTTCGATCCCGGCTTCATTCAGTAGCTTGAACATCTTGATCGTATTCAAAGTGGCCTTACGCATATGCACCGGGCCATGATCATTGTAGCCTAAACGCTTGATCGAGACGATATTGGCATATTCCTGCAAAGCTTGAATCTCCGGATCGGCAAAGAGCATCTCCGCAGTTTTCAGCGCATTGGCTTCCAAAAGCTTCAGGATTCGCTCTTCCAGTTGGATTTGTTTTATAGATTTTTTCATAATTCTCCATTGCGAGGACGCCAGCCGAATATTCAACCAGCTATCCTGCATGTGTTTACATGTTTATTTGTGCCACGGGTTTGTCAATGCCAAAATGCCATGTAATAAGACAAGATAACCTGTTTACAGGGCGTTAGCAACAATGTTTCTGATGGTTTCAGCGGATTTTCCAGGTCAATCCCAGCTCATATTCTACCAATTTGCTTGATGGCGGGTACATGATTGATAAACGGAGGTTTACTACGCGTTCACCTCGAGATCACCTCGAGTACTCGAGGTGATCTCGAGGTGAAGACGAGGTTAACCTGACTTAATCCATTGATAATCAAGCAGGTATAAACATAGAAAACACCCCTCACCCCAACCCTCTGCTCCCTCTCCTCGCTATTGCCGTTATGCCAGCGCAGGCTGGTAGCTCTGAACTAATGCAGAGGCTGAGAAGATGCCAGCCTGCGCTGGCATGACGGCAAGGGGAAGGTTTGTGTAAACGGTATAATAGACAGTGGTTTATGCATGGATTATGTCATTATTTATCGGGAGATAAACATTGTGTGTTGAATGATATACCTTACAAATCCTCTAAATCACTTCCCTATACAGAAGTTACTAAAGATTTCACCCAATAGATCGTCGGTGGATACCACTCCCAGGATATCTTCCAGGGCATTGGCAGCGGTGATCAATTCAAAGGCGATGAATTCGAATCCTGCCTGATCACTAAGGAGCTTTTCGGCCTGAATAAGGGCGTCCAGGGCACGCTTGAGCGCAGCCAGATGCCGGGCATTGGTGATCAGGGGACGGTAGAACACCTGCTGGGGCAGGCTCAAACGGGAAATGATGGCAGCGCTGAGAGCCTTAAGTCCATCAGGGGTATTCACAGAACAAGGAATGTGTCCTGGAGTGGGTTGAAAATCTGCATCTCTTAGATCAGCCTTAGCGGCCACGAAGATACATTTATCCTTGAGTGCAGGATCTACTTGCTCCAGTTCCGCAGGATCATCATATAAATACAGGATCAGGTCGGAATCCCGCATGAGCTGGGCCGAACGGTTGATCCCTTCCTGCTCGATGATATTGTCCGTAGTTCGCAGACCCGCGGTATCGTAAAGCACGATAGGATATCCAGAAAGTGAAAAACTCTCCTCCAGATAATCACGAGTAGTGCCAGGATGAGGGGTTACAATGGCGCGGTTATGCTTCAAAAAGGCATTGAAGAGTGAGGATTTGCCGGCATTTGGAGCTCCAGCGAGGCAGATTCTGATCCCTTCCCGGAGCTTGATGGAATTTTGCCCCTCTGCATACAAGTCAGAAGCGGAAGTGATAAGCTTCTTAATGATCGAGTCAAGATGATCCAGATCGATCTGGGGTAAATCCTGATCACTGAAATCGATAGCCAGTTCACAGCGCAGCCGGGCATCCCTGATCTGGGTTAGTAAACCTTCCAGATGCCGGCTCAGATGGCCTGTAAGCTGCATCAGGGCAGCGGATTCGGATTTTGAGGTAGGTGCCGAGATCAGATCATTCACTGCTTCAGCCTGTACCAGGTCGAGCTTGCCATTTAGATATGCCCTCAGGGTAAACTCTCCCGGCTTCGCCAGTTCCGCTTTGCTGAGTAAGGTGGCCAGAATGCGTCCCGTAAGATCGGGATTGCCGTGACAACTGAGCTCCACGGTTTCATCACCTGTGTAGCTGTGGGGAGCAAGAAATACCGTGCACAAGACCTGATCCAGGGGTTCCTGATCCAGGTTGTAAAATGTGCCGAAGACCGCCTGATGGCTCTTGGCCTGCAATAGTTTGGATGAGGGACGGAAGAATTCTGCCACGATGCCCAGTGTGCCTGTTCCGCTGATGCGGATCACGGCTATTGCGGCTGAACCAGGTGCAGTAATAACCGCACAAATGGGGTGGTTCATGGTTTGAGGATGCTGATCATCTGCTCAGTGAGGGCAGAGGGAGTGAAACCGATCTGTTCTTTCAGCCAGGCCGTAGCGCCATGCGGGATAAACTCATCCGGATAGCCGAAGCTGATTACCTTGGCTGGAGACCCCGCCAGAAGTCTGCCGATTTCAGCGCCGATCCCGCCTTTCACGCTTCCGCTTTCGAAGCTGAAGAGGTGGGAACAGCTTTGGCCCAGGGCATGAAGAGTATCCAGATCCAGGGGTTTGAGGCTGCGCAGATTGACGATCACGGGGTGCAGATCATATCTTGCGGAAAGGATTTCACGGCACTGCTCTGCCAGTTCCAGGGTATCACCCGCGGCTAGCAAAGCAAACTGGTGGGTTTTATCTGGCGTTTCAGGCAGGATCAATTCAGCTTTTCCAGGCACAAACACAAAGGGTTCCAGGTTGCGACAACGGGCATTTCCCCGGGGATAACGGATTACGACAGGTCCTTCATTGTAATCGGCAGCCCAGGCCATCATATTGGACAGCTCTTCCTGGCAGGATGGTGCCAATAGCACAAGATTGGGGATATAGTGCAGAAAAGCGATGTCAAAGGCACCCTGATGGGTAGCGCCATCCTCGCCCACGATCCCGGCCCGGTCGAGGCAGAAAACTACTGGCAATCTGGGCATCGCCACATCGTGGATCACCTGATCCAAAGCTCTTTGCATGAAGGTAGAATATATCGCTACAAAAGGTTTGATGCCCTTGGTCGCCATTCCAGCGGCAAGGGTCACGGCATGCTGTTCGGCGATGCCTACATCAAAGCAGCGTTCGGGGTATTGCTGTTCAAATCCGCCGAGTCCGGTGCCAGAACTCATAGCGGCAGTAATAGCCACGATCCTGGAGTTCTTTTCCGCCAGGGCACACAGATTGTCACCAAAGACTTCGCTGTAGCTGCGTTTGCTACTGCAAGGGGCTTTACCGCTTTGGGCATCGAAGGCTCCGATGCCATGGAACAAAGAGGCATCCTGCTCTGCGGGAGGATAGCCTTTGCCTTTTTGGGTGACTACATGGATCAGGACAGGACCCACCATGTTGTTCTTGACTCGTTTGAAGATTGAGATCAGATGCGGGATATCATGACCATCGATGGGGCCTACATACTTGAAGCCCAGATCCTCGAAGATGATATTGGGCACCAGGATGTTCAGCATGGATTCTTCCAGCTTCTGAGCTCCATAGATGAAGCGGCGGCGGACATTGGCAGGAAGGGAATTACTGAAATCCCAAATCTGCTTCTTTAGAGTATTATAACCCTTGGAGGCATACATGCGGGCCATGTATTTTTGCAAGCCGCCCACGTTTTTGGAGATCGACATGGCGTTGTCATTCAGGATTACGATGAATCTCTCGGGTTGGAGGTGTCCGGCATGGTTCAAAGCTTCAAAGCTCATACCTCCGGTGAGCGCTCCATCCCCGATCACGGCTATACAGTGCCCTTTTTCTTTTCGCAGATCACGGCCAACGGCGATACCTAAAGCGGCTGAGATGGAAGTACTGCTGTGTCCAGTGCTGAAAGCGTCACAAGGGCTTTCATCGCGGTTTGTAAAGCCGCTGATGCCACCCGCCTGACGCAGAGTAGGAAAGCGGTTGTTGCGTCCGGTAAGGATCTTCCAGCCATAGCTTTGATGCCCTACATCCCAGACGATGCGATCCTGGATAGCATCGAATACACTTAAGAGGGCAATGGTAAAATCCACGGCTCCCAAGCTGGGGGCAATATGGCCTCCGGTGGACGCTACGACTTCCACGATGCGTTCCCGGACTTCTCTGGCAAGGATTAACAGATCCACATTGGAGAGCTTTTTTATCTGATCTGAGTTATTGATAGTCTCGAGTATCATGGCAGGCTCCTTGTGCTTAGAGGTTGCCTCTGGCTTCCTGGAGTTTCACGATGATGATCTCCAGGATCATGAGGAGAATGGCAGCGATTAGCAGGATTTTCCACAGGTCACGTCCAAGGCGCGCCAGAAAGATCTCATCCTGCCAGTTTTTTCCCAGTTCGCGGTGTTTTCCGCCGGGTTTAGTGAAAACGCTGTCGCTATCCTGGTAGTCGATGTTTACCGCAGCCATACCCTGGCGTTGGTTGCCGGGATTGATGGTGTAGATCCCCGGGTCTTTGGCAAAATACAAGCCATTGGCAAGATTGATGGTATTTCCATCTGGGAGCCCAAGGGCACTGGCGCGGATGGCATCTCCTGGTATCAATTCCTGATCGGGCAGATTAAAGCTTTGCAAGGCTGTAAACTGCCGATAAGCAAAGACCGGGAAGGCGGGATCGATAAAGAATGTATTGTCTGTGCTGTTGCTATCCCACAACCACAGAGCCTGATTATCCTTCATCAGGGCCAGAGCATTATTTTGGGCTGAGATCAGCGGTGCGGTGCTGCCCCGGCTTTCCCAGAAGGAGCCGATCACGGGATATTTGAGGCGTTTATCGGCAATCAGAGCACTCACCTTGTGCTGAGCGGAGATGTAGTCGATGGTGCGGGCTTGCCTGCTATAACCACTGATGCTAATGCCAAAGCTCTGTTCCAGCATGGCCTTAGTATCGCCCGGAAGAGCATTACCCAGGCAGATCAGGCTGCCAATTTCTTTGGTTTTGAGGGTATTGAAGACTTCTCTCAGCTTGGGATTCAAGCTGCCAAAATCGTAAAAAATGAAGAGGTTGTAATCTTCCAGCATGCTCAGGTTCAGGGCTGCCGAAGAGATGGTTTGCACCCCCCTGCCGCCTGTATAGACAGATAGGATTGTGGAAAGATACAGGGGTAAGCTGCTGTTGGTAATCACAGCAACTTTGGGATATTGGTAGTATTCCAGAGCGAAATAGCTGCGGTTGTCGGCAGTGAGATACTCGTCCAATACTTCCAGATAACCGCCCTGCCAACCCTCCCGGGTAAGATCAAAACTAATGGTCTCAGTGAGCGAACTGCGAGCAGGAACAGAGACAAATTTCTCCGCTACCTTGATATCGTTGATTACTGCTTTGATCAGCACATCGGCTCTATCGGCAGAACCATGATTGGTAACCACAAACTGAGCCGTGTGTACTTTGCTGCGGGATACCAATTGGGGCAAAATTCGCGCTTGGGACAAGGAGATATTGCTGCGGGGCTCGTCTGTAGTAAGCGGAATGGTGAGAATTGGAATACTGCTTTTTAGCTGTACGATCTCATTGATGAAATCGCTGAGCAGGTAGATCTCACGGTTTGGCATCTGGGCTTCACTCAGCTTACGCTCAGCCAGATTGAGGGCATCCTCCCAGCTTAGGGGTTCATAGCTGTAGGTAATTCCGGTCAGGATCTCCAGAGGAATTTCTTTGGCATATACCAGGCTATGCAGATCATTCCAATCTCTATCCCGGGTAATCAGAATCAAGCGATCTGCATCCTGGGCTCGGGCATTGATCTCGGAGATATAGCCTTTGGCTTTTTCCAGTAGAGTCTTTCCGCCTTCCATATAGTCCATACTGTAAGATGTATCCAGGATGATCGCAACTGCGGTGGGTGGGTGTTTATGGGATTTGCCAAGTCTGGCAGAGGACAGCATGGGGCGCGCTACGGCCAGAGCAATCAGTAGAATGATCAGCATCCTGATGATCAGCAGGATGATGTTGGTTATCTTAGTACGGTTCTTTTCCTGTTCCTGGCTTTGTTTGATAAAGCGCAGGGATGAGAACATCACCCGGGGTGGTTTTTTCTTGGCCAGAAGCCAGATGAGTAGTGGTAATACTGTGGCTGCGGCAAAGAAGAGGAGTCCGGCATTCAGAAAAGAGAGTTGGAACATATCCCTGGCTTAGAATCCTGCTCCCAGAGCAAAGAGGTATTCGCTGTCGGCCAGGCGCAGACCGCTGTTGTTCAAAGAAAAGTCAAAGCGGAAGAGCTTGTAGTAATAGCCTCCGCCCAAGGTGAAATTGATATTGTCCGTACCGTAAAAATCCTTGCTATATACTCCTACACGGATATCCAGACCTTGCTTGATGGTGCTGTTGTCGCTGAAGTCTGTGGAATCCCAATTGAAGGTATTCACATAGCCAATATGATAGGTGGTATCCGGAGTCTTGGAGATTTTACTCTGGACGCCCATCATTACCTTGGAACTGCCGGTGCCATATTGCGAACCTATGCCAATCCGGCGCTGGATGGATTTGGAAGGATAGTTCTCCCACCACAATCTTGAAATCAGATCATAGGCTGTGACTCCCATGATCACATCACCGGTTTTGTAGGTAAGCCCCAGATCCGTGCTGAAGCCTTTTACTTTATCATCGATAAAGGCTTCGCGTACCATCATGGTGCCCACTTTACGCTCGGACAGATAAACCAATCTACCGCTGAGGTATTTGAGGTTGAGTCCTCCGCTGAGATCAGGCCAGTTCTTATCTGTAACCCCAAGGCTGATCTGGACTTTATCAAGCTGATAGTCAAAATACTTGCTGCTGTCCTGTGCAGCATTCCAGGCACTGATGTTTACTTTGGCAACAGGTTGGTAGGAGAAAGCAGCTTGCTTGGCAACCAGAGTGAAGTACTTAAACTGTTTGTCCCTCAGGAAATTGCTGATCTGCGCTGCTTCCCAGAAGGTGATATCTTTGTCGTTGGCGAGCCGGAAGGAGGTAAAGAGCTGGGTGCTTTCCCCATTTGCCAAGAGGGCAGGATTGCTGAACGAAGCGAAGGGATCATCGGTATTGGTGACATTCATGGCTCCCATCCCAATGGCTATGGCGGAGACATTATTCTCCGGAATGGCATAATCATAGGAGGTGATTGGTAGAGGGGCCTGGGCTGAGAGGTGCAGCCCAATCAGAATCAATGCAGTTGTAAAAAGTAGCTTCATTCTATAGCTCCGGCGAGTTTTTTATGAACCCAAATTGCGAGGTAATAACCACCCACTCCGGCAAAGATTCCGGCAATGGCATCGATAAACCAGTGATAATGGCAATATACTGTAGCCAAAGCCAGGAAAAAGGAAATCACCACAAAGACATAACCCATATATTTTGTATGCCTCAGGGCAGCAACTGTAAGAACTAAAGCTATGGCAACATGCGAAGAGGGGAAGGCTCCGCCCAGATGCGTGCTGGTGCGGTAGATAAAGACCATGATATGCGTAAACAAACCAGCTCTGTAGGTTTGGGTAATCTCCATCGCATCAGGAAAGTAGCGGGCTCCGATCACGGGGATGATCGAGAAGATGAAATAGCACATGTAAAAGGTGAAAGTGAGATTGAAGATCAGCTCTTTGAAGGCTTTGGGCTTCTTGAAATACAGATACAGCGGCAAGCCCCCGATCATGGGATAGTAACAGAAGTAGGCAAAATGAAAGAGCTCGCTGGTGAACCAGTGGTTGAATTTGATCCCCCAGTCCAGGGAAGGATAGTATCCGAAGATCTTAAAGTCTATCCCCATGAAAAAGGGATCCAGCCAATCGTGAAAGATGATCTGGTTCACGCTGTAACTGGAGATAAAGAAGTAGCCAAACAGAGATACCGGATACAGGCCTCGCACAAAGCTGAGGATTCGATGGGCTTTGCTGCCAGGTTGGAGGGTTCTGTGCCACCAGGCCATCAAGATCACGATCATGATTACTCCCAGGTAAGTGGGGAGGTGCCGGTATGCATCTTTGGCGTGGGATATGCCCAGACTCATGTAGAGCAGGATCCAGCTGCAATAGACCAGAGTAATGATGTCTATGGCGGAGAGTAGTTGTGGTTTAGCGGGTGATGGTTTTGTCATATAGTCTATAGGTTTTGTAGATTTTAGCATCGAGCATCTCGGCTACTCGGATCATCATGGTGTTGTTTTCCAACACCCAGGAAAACTCACCCCGGAAATAACCCTTGGGTAAGCCGTTTTTATATGAATAATAATAGAACAAAGTATCTATGCCGTGCCCCTGAAACTCCTTGATCACACCCATTGTGACGACTCTGGCACTGGAAATCCTGCGTTTGGCCAGCGCAGCCTTGAGCATGGCAAGAGGGCCGGAACTGCCTTTCATGACTTGCAGCACTTCATTGTAATTTGGCAAAGCCAGTGAGAATCCGGCAGGATGACCGTCCTTTTCTGCGATAAAGACCAATTCAGGATCTGCCAGGGGAAGCAGTTCATCCACGGTAAACTCAAATTCGTCTTTGGTCATGGGGACGTTGCCCCAATTGTATTCCCAGGCTTTGGTATAGATCTCAAAGACTGTCTCAATGTCTTTACGTCTTTGCTTCTTGTTTTTTGATAGCGAGCGGATTTTCACTCCAGTGCGCCGTTCGATGGCGGCTGCTACCCTATCTATGCGTTCCGGCATTTCCCGGCGTTCACTCAAGTAGGCATAGAGATCCATGGTCTTTGTGAGTCCTGAAGCTTCAAGTTGTTTCTGATAATACTGCTTGTCATAACGCATCATAACCATAGGAGCACAATCAAAGCCATCGATGAGCAGTCCGCATTCCTGATTGACGGAGAAATTCATGGGACCGCGCATGGATGTAAAGCCCCGGTAACGATTCCATTCATAAGCTGCATCAATGAGTAGATCGGCCACCCGCTGATCTTCTATACACTCGTAGAAGCCAAAGAAACCGATGTTTTCCTTGTGCTCCAGGTTGTGCTGGGTATTGGAATGAGCACTGATTCTACCCACGGCTTTGCCATCCTGGACAGCCAGAAACAGGCATACTTCGGAGTGTTTGTAGTAAGGATTGTGCTTGGGATCAAAAAACTTGAGCTGATCGCTGATCAAAGGGGGTACCCAGCAGGGATCACCCTTGTAGAGCTCAAAAGGCAACATAATAAACTGCTTCAGCAGCTTTTTGTTGGTCACCGGAACAATGCTTGGCATAGGCGCTCCTAAATCTCTCCCAGACGTTTGGATACCAGAAAGTTCAGTATCCCCATAACCAGGGCATTACCCCACATTATCGTGATAAAATATGGGGGCAGGTCATAACGAACGGACGGCATAAAAAAGTACAATGCTTGGAATAGTACAACTGGAAGGATAACGATCAGATACTGAGCAAAGCGTATTTGCCGGAATCTGACGACCAGAATCCAAGCCAGAATTGTAGTGATCAACATCGGCAAAAAGGCAAAGTAAGCGACAAAACCCATATAGGTAAAGATACCTCGACCCCCACGAAACTTGTTGGTAAGGGGAAGACAGTGACCAGCTAGCATGCCCAGCCCATAAAGCAGCATGATGTTGTGACTGTAAAGGGGTTCCAGTTCTGGGAAAACCCTTGCTGAAAAAGCTCTCAGAGCAAACTCCACCACCAGCAGATACACATAGGATTTTACTACATCCAGCGCACCCACGAGGATGCCCAGAGATTTACTGATATTGGTATAGATGTTTTCTGTATCGGAGAGTCCGGTGCCCACCTTGTAGATATTCAGCGAGCGAGCGCTCTTAGCTACTATTCTGGCCGTGGAAAAGCAGCCATACATATAGGACAGCATGATGAGCAGTACAGCAATGATCACAATCATATATCGTCTCCGTAGTATCGTTCTCCAAAGATGGCGCTGCCAATGCGAACCATGTTTGAGCCTTCTTCAATGGCAATTTTCCAATCATGACTCATCCCCATGGAGAGGTGTTTCATCTCCATCCCGGGAATCTCTTCATTCTGAAACTCATCGAAGAGTTCCTTCAGCATCTTGAAATAAGGTCTGCTGGTTTCAGGATTGGGATGCAGCTTGCCTATGGTCATCAGTCCTTTGATGCGCAGGGTTGAGAAGGCTGCAATCTGCCAGATGGTATCCCTGGCATTCTCAAAGGTCACACCACTTTTCTGTTCTTCCCGGGTGGTATTCACCTGAATCAGGACGTCCTGAGTGCGGTTGGTTCTACCCAGAGCCAGATGCAGCTTTTCTGCTACATACACGGAATCTATGCTATGGATCAGATATGGTTTGAGGGCAAGCAACTGGTTGATCTTATTGGTTTGCAGATGTCCGATAAAGTGAAATCCCTTGTAGGCTGTCCCGATCATGGGCAGCTTACGCATGGCTTCCTGAACTTTGTTTTCAGCAATGTGCTCTATTCCTGCTGCCAGAGCAGCTTCGATGAGTTCCACAGGATGCGTTTTGGTTACTGCCAGCAGTGTGATCGGATCTTTTCTGCCCAGAGCCGTAGCCAGGGTTTCAATCTCTTGCTTCAGGGATGCTATGTTTTGTTTGATATCCGGCAATTACCTTACCTCACTTCAACATCAGCATCTTCTTGGTCTGTATGCTGCCGGAGGTCTTCATCCGGTACAGATACACACCGCTGGAGACAAGCACTCCACTATCATCCCTGCCATCCCAATTCAAGGTATGATTTCCAGCGCTCAGGGTTCCTTTGTGCAGGGATCGTACTCTCTGTCCTTTGGCGTTGAAAATCTCCAGGCTCACATTCCCTGTTGTGGCAGTGCTAAAAGCAATCCTGGTATTGGGATTGAAGGGATTGGGGAAATTCTGCCCCAGCTTATCGAGGGCGGGGCTTTGCACCTGGTTGTCGTTTGCGACAAAGCCAGTAGTGGCATAAGCACCATGGCGCATCGAATTGCCACGATAAGTGATCCAGGGAGTAAGATCGGAGACTGGACGCCTCAGGTTGGCAACCAGGATGCCATTTGAGTATCCGGTTACCAGCATGAAATAGCCACTATTATCCAGATCCACCAGAGTCCCAGGGGTCGCTCCATTATAGATGGTGGCAAAGGGGAAGCCTTCGGCGATGCTGCCATCGTGATTGTACACGTGTAGTGAATTCAACTGGCTGTGCAGGATTATTTCGTATTGGGAATCACTATCGATATCCGCGATCAGAGGCGGGCAATTGAAATTGTCATTGGTCGAAACCGGGAAGCCGGGAAGATCCTGCCCCTGCTGAGAAACTGCATATACTTCGCCACTGATCAGGACAAAGACGATATCCAGGGAGTAATCCCGGTTCAGATCAGCCAGAGTAAGGCCTCCAGCTACCTGAGCAGGCAGGGGTTTTTCAAAGACAATGCTGCCATCGGTATCGATCAGGAATAGCTTTTGCGAAGTAGCGACAGCAATCCTGTTGTTGGAAAGCACCACTGGTGATCCGGTAACTGCAGCACCGAGGTTGCGGGAGTAGCTGGTTTCGATCAAGCCACCGGATTTGACCACTCTGAATTCACCATTGGCCAGACCACAGATGATCTCCATGGCTCCATTGTCATCCAGATCACAAGCAGCCAGTTCGCTCTGGAAGGTACTGCCCAAATGCAGGGGAAATCCTGCCAGATCCGCACCGCTGGAAGTAATGGCATAAATCTTGCCATCCAAACCTCCGGCAACTACTTCACTCACGCCATCACCATTGATGTCAGCGATCATGGGGCTAAACACAAACGCCGTAGGCGCCTGATAATTGAAGATCAATTCTCCGCTGGAAGTAAGCGCATAGATGTTTCCAGTCCTGCTTACAAAGGCAAGATCATCACCGCCTACTCCGTCAATCTGACCCATGGCACCACTACGATTGATGTTCTGTTGGCTGGGAGCGGCAAAGCTGTTGTATAAGACTCCGCTATTGCCTATCAGATTCACATTGCCAAAGATATCGGTGTATGTGATATCCAAATTGCCGTCTCCATTGAAATCGGCGACCAGAGGTGCAGACTTGCCGGAATGAGGTGATTCCCAGGGGAAGCGGCTATCCAGAAGTGTGATATCAAAGCTTACATCATAGGTTTTGAGGCCGGTACTTTGCCCTGTGACAGGATGTGCCGATTCCACCACCACTTTCATGTTGAATGTGCCATAGCCCATAATCTCAGGAAGCTGGATCGAGATATACACATCGCTGGGGTTTGTAGCTCCGGCGGGAATCTGGGCTATCATGGGACAGGGACCCAGGACAGTAACGCCTGTGGGTACACCTTCGATGCGGATAGAGACATTGGTGGCGTCCGCCCAGCCCGAGGCATTGCGGACAGTGGGATAAAAGCGGATCAATTCACCCGGATTGATTATGCCATCGCCATCACCTTCAGGATCGTCAAAATAGTATTCCTCGAGGCTTAGCATCGGCAAATCCTGATCCGGAAATTTGGCTGAGATCGTAGGATCGCCAAACAAGATTACCTCAAAATAGCACCAGCGCATCACGTCGTTACTCATGGCGGCATTGAGGTTTTGCACTCTCGAATATGTAAGCGCTTTGCCCAGTTGGGTCTGACTCTGTTCATACAATCCGATGAAATACTGGCGATCGTAGAATTGCGAAGCGCCATCGATACCGCCTGGCATATACCAGCCATAGCGGGTATTGCCGATAAAGGCAAAGAGCGCACCGATCGAGGTGAGCAAATGCTCTCCGATGGATTCCCCAGCCCCAGATGTACGCTGGTCAAAGGCAGCCGGATAGCATCCCTGAGAATACAGGAAGCCATACTCAGTGTTTCTGAGGCTTTGAATCGTGCCCAGCCCCTGTCCCATCAGATAGGTTTCATTGGCATGTCCCATGTGGTTCATCACGTTTACGCCGCTATTGATGGTGTTCCATACTCCTGAGGATGAATATGTGCCGTCTCTCTGATATTGGGTGGAATACTGATAAGCATTGGGCAGATGAATTGCCACATCATCCTTGTAGTCTCCGCCCCAGGTGAGGGGATTGTTGTTCAGGTTTTCACCGAAGAAAATGGCGATGTTGTTGCTGAAGGTGCTGTTGTCCACATAGTATTTGGTCTTGCGGAAGATATTGTCAAATTCGATGTATGTTTCTGCCGGGAATCTGCCGATATGCACTTCGGGAAGATAATCCACACTGTCGCTCTGTTCGCCATAAATCTGATTGTTATTAGCATTCCAGGTACCATCCAGATTGCTGAAATAGAGGTCGGAGGGCATGGCATTATCCACTGTGCTGCCTACCCTGCCATAAACTCCTCGTTCCGGCACCACTTCATCATCTCCACCCAGGATTACATATTCCAGCGGAGTGCTGCTATCTGCCCAGTTGCTATAGGCATCGATGATAAAATTGCGGACTTTGGCGGCATTGTCCACGCCAGTGTAATTGGCATAGATTTCATCGGTAAGAAACAGTCCCGTGCTGATATTGTGGCTTTCTTTCCAGGTAATATATTCAGCAAACCAGGGAGCCCGTTGGGCATCTGTGATGATGATCATTTTCTTGGGAATTGAGAGATCTATATTGCGGCTTGGCATCACATTGCGATACAGGCTGGAGCTCTGATACGTGCTTTGCAATTCAGGATTTGCCACCATGGTACCAAGCTGGGACAGAGTATCCTGAGAGCGGGTTACGAATCTGGCCTGATACTCCGCTTCGGCGGCATCAAAACGGCTGTTGATTTCCAGCGTGATGCTCTGGCTGGCTTTTAGCATGCCAGTCACTGGATTGTATTTGAAGGGATATACGTTGAATACCGCAATCTGGTATCCACGATAGTATTGAGTACCCAGGAAGTCCCAATCCTGAGCGGGGAAAAACTGGTTGTTTGCATAGATCCCAGGATCAGGAGTGGTGCTCTGAGGCTGGTGTGCCAGTGATATCGGCTGTTGAGCTCTGGCAAAATCTATGTATATGCCCCGGGATTCGGTAGCATGCTTAGATAGGGAGATTTCTGCCCCTTCGTAGATTTCTCCATAGGGCAGCAGAATCCGCACCGGATAGTAAGGCAGCATGGGTTCTCCGGGATTGAGTAGCACCGGATAGTTTGGGCTTTTTGCCTGCCAGGCGGCAGCATCTACACTCAGTTCAATCCTGAGGGCGCTGAGCCCTACACAAAGCAGGACAAGTGCAATGATTAGCAGTTGTTTACGCATATTTATCATCCATTTGGTCATGTTATTCATGGTTTTTGCTATATTCTAGTTTCTCTAATCCAAGCCTTGAGTATCCGTCAAGCACAATTTGTACAGGGCTCCTGTGCACGTTTTTTATTGACGAAATGCATACCCTGAAATCTATTGTCACCTAACAGGTGAGGAAAGAAAGAATATATGTGTTACCGAAGTAAAAGTCAGTTTAACAAGCCCTATGGAAATATAGTAGAAAAGCATTTGCGTCCGGCAAATGCTTTTTTTTTACCCTGGAGGTCTTATGTTTCTTGATGAAATAATCCGCAGGAGCCTGGAAGAAGATCTTGGTTCTGGAGATATCACCACCAAATACCTCGATCTGGAACCCACTATAGCCACAGCTTTTATGATCGCTAAAGCCGAAGGCGTGATCGCCGGGGCTGAGATCGCCAAAATGGTCTTCAAGACCGTGGATCCAGATCTCAAAATCACTCTTTACCGCAAGGATGGCGATTCTGTAGTAAAAGGTGACGAAATCATGCGCATCGAAGGCAAACCCAGCAGTATTCTGCAGGGTGAACGCACCGCTCTGAACTTCTTGCAACGCCTCTCCGGGATCGCCACCAAGACGAACCGCATGGTAAAGCTCATCGAAGGCACCAAAACCAAGCTGCTCGACACCCGCAAAACCACACCCCTGCTTAGGAGCCTGGAGAAACATGCAGTGCGCATCGGCGGGGGATTCAATCACCGCGCCGGACTCTTTGACATGATCCTGATCAAAGAAAACCATATCCGCGCTGCAGGCGGGATCACCAGTGCCATAAACCGTGTAAAACAGCATAATACTACCTACCGCGTAGAAGTGGAAGTGACCAATGCCGAAGAGGTGAAGGAAGCCTTTACCGTCGGCGTGGACCGCATCATGCTGGACAATATGAGCCTCAAGGAAATCCGGGCGGCTGTGAAAGCCTACGGAAAGAAAGTGGAATTTGAAGTATCCGGTGGCATCACCGAAGACAATATCCTGGCCTATGCCAGGACGGGAGTGGATTTCATCTCCAGCGGAGCCCTCACCCATTCATATCAATCGCTGGACATCAGCCTGCTATTCAAGGAGTAATGCATGGAAGAACAATTGAGAACCCTGGCGCAAATGCAAATACTGGACGATCAAATCGGCAGATTGAGAATCCTGCAGGAAGAGCTCCCCAAACAACTTAACAGCCTGATCGAAGGCGTGGAACAGGCCACTGCCGATCTCCTTGCCGCCGAGACCGAAAGGGCTGAATTGAACAAGAAGCAGCGCACCCTGGAAGGCGACATCAAGACCCATCAGGATCAATGCTGGAAGTATGGAACCCAACTCTCAGAGATCAAAACTAATAAAGAATACAAAGCCCTGAACAGTGAAATTTCTTACCTCAAGGACAAAATCTCCGATATCGAATCCCAACTCCTGGAACTGATGGATACCGAAAACGAATTCAAAGAGCAAATCGCCGGGCTCAAAAAAGCATTGGAACTTGCCGAAAGCAAAAAACGCGAGAAAGAAGGCGACCTGAAAGCCCAAATCGCCTCCCTGGAATCCAAGATCGAAGAAACCCGCGCCGAACGCAATAAACTGGCAGTTACTCTGCCCACCAGCCTGATCAAGCAATATGGCAACATGATCAAGCATAAAAGCAATCAAGCCGTGGCCTACAACCGCGATGGCTCCTGTGGCGGCTGCGGGTTCGTGATCCGCCAGCAAATGCGGATCGAGCTGCAACTGCGCAAGAAGATCGTGTTTTGCGAAAACTGCGGCAGAATCCTGCTGAACAGGTTCGAAGAGGAAGTTTAACCAGGCTAGTATCAGTGTGATATCTCCTGATCCACTCCAACTCAACCCACACCGCGCAGGGGATGAGCTTGAGTGAATCAGGAAATCTCCAGCAGATATCAGTTATCTATCAACTTCATTCATTCTTATATGATTTGCTTGAGTTTAAGCCATGTTCACCTCGAGATCACCTCGAGTACTCGAGATCATCTCGAAGGGAAGACGAAGTAAAACTCAGTATATCAATCATGTATGGAATTGGTGGTTGGATACCTCATACAGGATGTATGTAAAGATATTGAAACCCCTCGTCATGAATCCTTTAGAATGGATATCCTATCACTGATGTGGGTATTCAGACTTGCCTGCTGCGTTTTTTTACCTATACTTTCAGAAAAACAACACATTTGAGGTAAAAATGAAACATCTCATCATGATATACATTATGCTTGTTCTGGTGGCTGGCTTGGCTGCCCGCGCAGATATCAGCATCGATACAGAACTGGCGATAGCCTTTCCGGGCTACAACGACGTCCGCATCCCCAACGACGCTAATCACGATATGTTTTCCCTGGTTGAGGATTTATCCGCAAAGCCCGTATTGGGTACCCGTCTGCAGGTGAATTGGTTTGTGCATCCCCGGCATCGGGTTTCGCTATTGGCAGCACCTCTGACCATCAGTCCCAAAGGCAGCTTTGATCGGAGTATAAGGTATCAAAACGAGACTTTTCTGGCTGGTGAGCAGATATCCGCTACCTATCGGTTCGATTCCTATCGCCTTGGCTACAGATACTTTTTCCCCAAGGAAAACATGATAATCAAAGCCGTAGGCGCATCGCTCAAGCTCCGGGATGCCGAGATTGCCCTGGAGACTACAGGTAAAAAAGCCACCAAGACCAATACCGGCTTTGTTCCTCTCTTGAGCCTGATTGCAGGTTATAAGCTCAGCGATGAGATCGAACTGATTCTGGATGCCGAGGGCCTGGGCTCTCCCTATGGCAGGGCTGAAGACGTCTATCTGGGCGTGAATATCGATGTGAACGACAAAGTCTCCTTCCGCACCGGATATCGGTTTTTGGAAGGCGGCTCCGATATCGATGAAGTATATACCTTTGCCGCGGTGCACTATGCTTCGCTGGGTTTCCGAGTGAAATTGTAGCTGTACCGGCGCTCCCTGTAGCGCCGTTTTTTTAATAAATTGCCGTCCTCCGGACTCGAGGATGTGTTTATGTCACACCCAGCAGTCAAACTGCTGGGCTATGGGCATTCGCCCTGCCGTGCTCCGCACTGCATGCACATCTAAAATGCCCCCCGCTGGGACTCAGGCAGTAGGTTTTGCATGGCCAAAACTAATTCCGCTTGACAAAAACAGAGCCCGGAATTTGAAGGGCTAAACCGCATGGAGGATTAGTCCTAATTGGTAAGGCAGCGGTCTTGAAAACCGCCGGGTTCTGCCCATGGGGGTTCGAATCCCTCATCCTCCGCCAGTTTATAGTAGTGAGCCAAGAATTTAATAAATAGCCAGGAGAGGTGACCGAGCTGGCTTAAGGTGCACGCCTGCTAAGCGTGTGTAGGTCAAAAGCCTACCGAGGGTTCGAATCCCTCCCTCTCCGCCAGTTTTGAGTTGGGCAGTCGCCAAGCGGTAAGGCAGCGGGTTTTGGTCCCGCCATACGGGGGTTCGAATCCTCCCTGCCCAGCCAACTGAGTTCATTTGTTGGGATGTCGTCTAATGGTAGGACAGCGGACTCTGGATCCGTACGTGAGGGTTCAAATCCTTCCATCCCAGCCATAAAATTCAAGCCCGGAACAAGTAGAATTGTCCCGGGCTTTCTTATATCTATTAGGAGTTTACGTGGGACTGGATGCTGGCTGATCCGGTTCTTAGAGGTTCATGCCCAGTTAGCCCTAGAACGTGCTCACGTCTCCATAATACCAGACGAACTTCTCGAATTCTTCATAGAGCTCATCCGTATCATAATCATAGTATTTCTCATCGTCAAAATTTTCCACGATATCTTGTCTGGGCATGGATACCATGTAGGTGGCTTCATCTTCAGCATCATACCAGTAGCCCACTACTTCCTGCACTGAATTGATCTGGCTGGCTCTGGAAGAACTGGCCGGCGTATCCCATCCGGCCCAGGTGAAAAAGAAGAGCTCGGATATCCATGCCACATATTCGTAAGCCTGGCTTTCCGAGACCAATATGCCCTTGGGAGCCCACACCGTAACGCCATTGATCTTGTCTACTTTGCCAGTGTCATACATGTCTCCCAGGATTTCGTCATAGCTACCAGCAGACAGGTTCAATCCTAATAGGATCAGAAAGAACACACACAAAAATCTCTTCATCTTTGTCTCCAATTTTCGTTTACTTGGATCAGGTGCAAATAAAAAAGGGAGTCCAGAATGCCTGGACTCCCATTAGGTTACAATACTTTACTCTGTTCGTACAGGACGCGGGCTTCCATGCCGGCTCGTTCAGCAAAATAGTCGCTGGATGAGGCAAAGATGATCCCCCGGGAGCTATTGATCAGGATATTGGGCTGCTGAGGAGTATCCACTGCGTATTTCAATACACTTTGCAAATCCCCACCCTGGGCACCCACGCCTGGAATCAGGAAGATTCGTCCCGGTAAGGCTGTACGCATGGACTGCAAATCCGCCGTCTGGGTTGCGCCCACCACAGCACCCAGCCTTTCCTGAGGGAATTGCAGGAGCCAATTGGAGATTTCTTCTGCCATATTGGCATTCTGGAAGAAGTCCTGGGCACTGGGATTGGAGGTAAGGGCCAGGGCAAAAGCATAGCTATCATCGCAATCCAGCAGAGCCTTGATCACATCACTGCCCATCAGGGGATTGAGGGTGATGGCATCCACTTTCAGATCCTTAAAAAAAGCATGCACATAAGCACTCATCGTGGAGCCAATATCGCCCACCTTGCAATCCAGAATCACAGGGATCTCTTCAGGTATGTAGTTCACGGTCTCATACAAGGCCTTCAGCCCGCGAACTCCATCAGCCAGATAAAAGGCCAGATTGGGCTTGTAGGCGCAAGCATATTCACTAGTGGCATCGATGATAGCGCGGTTGAACTCCCAGATGGGATTGGCTGCTCCCAATACGCATTCGGGCAGCTTATCAAGCTGGGAATCAAGACCCACGCAGACAAGGCTGCCGCTATTCTGAACCCGGCTTTGATACTTATGCCAGAACGATTTTGACACTATCTTCTCCGTCGATGTCCTCGAGGCATACCTTGATGATTTCTTCTTTGGAAGTGGGGACGTTTTTGCCCACATAATCTGCCTTGATCGGCAATTCACGATGACCGCGGTCAATCAGGACAGCCAGTTGAATCTGTTTAGGTCTGCCAAAATCCATCAGGGCATCGATGGCGGCGCGCACGGTTCTGCCTGTATAGAGAACATCATCCACAAGCACCACGATGGCGTCCTCGATATCGAAATCCAATTGCGAGCCTTTGATTACCGGTTGATGTGAAATCGTGGAAAGATCATCGCGGTAAAGAGTGATATCCAGCACTCCCACAGGAGTTTCCTGATTCGAGATCAGCTTCAGGTAGTTCGAAAGCCGTTCGGCAATCGGGACCCCACGGGAACGGATGCCCACGAGGCGTATCTTTTCCAGGCCGCGATTTTGTTCGATAATCTCATGCGCCATGCGCTGAATACTGCGCTGGATCTGAGCGCTGTCCATGATCTGGCTTTTGGTTTGCATTGCTATCTCCTTATGCTGGCTTGATTACAGCCAGGATATCGCCTTTGCTTACATTGGCTCCGGCTGCCAGAGGGGTATCCCCCATGATGCCTTCCACGGGGGAAGGAATGTTGTTGTACATCTTCATTGCTTCCAGCACGAGCACGGTTTCACCCACAGATACTTTATCTCCGGGTTTCTTCTCATACTTCACCAGCATTCCCGGCATCGGAGCAGTGATGCTTTCCCCGCCTTCAGTGCTGATCACAGGCATGGGTGCAGGAGCGCTCTTGACCGGCTCCGGCTTGGGAGTGCTTACAGGAGCGGGAGCAGGTTTGGCAGCAGCTACAGGCTCAGGACGGCTGCTCACCACGCGAGGGGTACCGCCCTTCTCCGCCACTTCCACCAAGTAATATGTGCCATCCACAAAGACATCGAAGCTACGGGCATCTTCCGGCTTAGCAGGAGCTTCTGGTTTTTCCACCAGTTTGCCGGCTTTGGCTTTGGCGATTAGATCTGCTTCACGCTTCACATCTTCCATGGTAGTGGGTTTCATATCTTCTGGCATGGGCTCTATCCCGTATTTGATCTTGAGGAATTTCTTGCCAGTGAGGTTGTATAATGCTACGATCAGTTGATCATCAATATCTTTGGCCAGGCCAGCAGTCTCGGCTTTCACCTGCTCCATAGCGGGAGGGATAACGTCTCCAGGACGGCAGGTAATAGGTGTTTCGCCTTTGGGATAGCCCACCAGGGCTTTGGCTTGCACTTCAGGATCGATGGGCAGTGTTGTCTTGCCATACAGGCCATAACAAAGGTCTTTCACCTGTTCCGTGATGCGGGCATATTCACCATCTTTGGTATCAAAGAGGGCGTTGTTTACCGCCTGAATCCCCACGATTTGACTGGTAGGGGTCACCAGGGGAATCTGTCCCAGTTCTTTACGCACTTTGGGGATCTCGGCAAACACGTCATCCAGCTTGTCCAGAGCATCCATCTGGCGCAATTGATTGACCAGATTGGAGAGCATGCCACCAGGAGTCTGATGGATGATCACGTCTGTATCGATGATGGAAAACTTTGTATTATCGGCAAATTGCAGATACTTGGGAATGTCTTTTTCCATCTCTTTGCCGATTTTGTTGAGCAGCTTGATATCAAAGCCAGTATCCCGATTGGTGCCCAAAAGCGAGATCACCAAAGGCTCCACCGCGGGATGTGAGGTGCGATAGGCATAGGGCCCGGTGCAGACATCGATGATATCCACTCCGGCTTCGATGGCTTTGAACAATGCCAGATCGCCCATTCCTGAGGTGAAGTGAGTATGCAGATGGATGGGTACATTGACGTTGGCTTTGAGGGCTTTGACCAGATTGAAGGCGTCATAAGGAGCCACCAGACCTGCCATATCCTTGATGCAGATTGTATCCGCACCCATTTCCTGAAGCTGTTTGGCTTTGGCTACATAGTAGTCGATATTGTAGATCTCTCCGCCCATGCGCTGTTCGGTGAGCGAGTAGCAGATCGTGCCCTGGAAGTGTTTGCCATTGGCTTTCACGATCTTCACGGCAGTCTGGAAATTACGGAAGTCGTTCAGGGCATCAAAGATCCTGAAGATATCTATGCCATTGTCGCAAGCCCGCTGGACAAAGGTTTCCACCACATCATCGGCATAGTTCTGGTAGCCGACAAGGTTTTGACCTCTTAGAAGCATGGAAAAGGGCGTGTTTTTGATGTATTTCTTCAGGGTTCTGATGCGTTCCCAGGGGTCTTCACCCAGATAGCGGTGCATGGTATCAAAAGTGGCTCCACCCCATACTTCCATGGAGTAAAAACCTACCTGATCCATGAGTTCGGCTACGTGCAGCAAGTCTTCCGTTCTGCCGCGGGTGGCGAAGAGGGATTGATGTCCATCCCTGAAACTAAGGTCTTGAATCTTGATTGGGTTGCTGGCTTTGGGGCGGTCGGGCTCATACCGCATCTGTGTGAGTTCGAGGATGCCATGTTTATCCATTGAAAGCTCCTTTTATCTGCTTCTTTTTATGATTCTGCGTTGGGTGATATCACGATATTGCATGGTAAGCGAGCGTCCATAGGCAGGCCAGGGAGCGCTGGGAGTTCCATACACAGGGGCACGATAGGCCCCGGAAGTGGCTTCACTATTTATCAAAGCCATCACGGCTGAGATGGCGGCGAGTTCTTGCTTGTCTTTCATTCTTGGAGTCCTAAGCGGGGATGTTGCCATGCTTTTTGGGAGGCAGGCTTTCGCTCTTGGTAGCCAGGATTTCCAGGGCATCGATGAGGCGCTTGCGGGTCTCCGAAGGCAAGATCACAGCATCGATATAGCCACGTGAGGCAGCTACATAAGGATTGTTGAACTGCTCTTCATAGTCCTGGATCATCTCGATGCGCTTGGTAGCAGGGTCTTCGGCGGAACTGATCTCTTTGCGGAAGATCACATTGGCAGCGCCCTGAGCACCCATCACGGCGATTTCTGAGGATGGCCAGGCAAAAACCATGTCTGCGCCCAAATGTCTGGAACTCATGGCGATATAGCTGCCACCATAATCCTTGCGGGTCACCACTGTGAGCTTGGGCACAGTGGCTTCGGAATAACACCACAGGAGCTTGGCTCCATGACGGATGATGCCGCTATGCTCCTGATGCGTACCTGGCAAATAGCCCGGGACATCCACAAAGGTTACCAAGGGGATATTGAAGGCATCACAGAAGCGGATGAAGCGCGTGGCTTTGTCGCTGGCGTCGATATCCAGGCATCCAGCCAGAATCGTGGGCTGATTTGCCACGATCCCTACAGTGCGGCCATTCAGGCGTCCAAAACCCACGATGATATTCTGAGCATAATAGTAATGAGGCTCAAAGAAGATGCCATCATCCACCACACTGTGGATCACGTCACGCATGTCATAGCTCATCTTGGGGCTATCCGGAATGATTGTATCCAGCTCGGGACAGGCTCTCCAGGGATCGTCCTGAGTGGGCAGCAGGGGTGCATCTTCCATATTGTTGGAAGGCAGATAGGAGAGCAGGATTTTGATCTGCTCGATGGCGTCTTCATCGCTGTCACAGGCAAAATGGGCATTACCGCTTTTGCTGTTGTGCGCCATTGCGCCACCTAATTCTTCCTGAGTGGTTTCCTCACCTGTGACCGCCCGAATCACATCCGGGCCGGTGATAAACATAAAGCTGGTATTCTTTACCATAAAGACAAAATCCGTCATGGCTGGTGAATACACAGCCCCACCAGCGCAGGGTCCCATGATGGCGGTGATCTGAGGCACCACACCACTGGCACGGGAATTTCTAAAGAAGATATCGCCATAACCCCTGAGCGCATCGACACCTTCCTGGATTCTGGCTCCACCGGAATCCTGAATACCTACCAGCGGAACTCCACTTTTCAGGGACATATCCATCACTTTGCAGATCTTGGCAGCGTGCATTTCTCCAAGCGAGCCACCCCGTGAGGTGAAATCCTGAGAGAAGGCAAAGAGCGGACGGCCATTGACCAGGCCATGACCGGTGATTACACCATCGGAGGGGATCTCGATCTTCTCCATGCCAAAATTGTCGCAACGGTGGCTTACAAACATATCCAGTTCACGGAATGTACCTGGATCAAAGAGCAATTCCAGCCGTTCCCGGGCTGTGAGTTTACCCCCCGCTTTTTGTTTCTCGATGGCTTTCTCACCACCCATCATGCGGGTCTTCTGTTCTTTCTCCAGTAATCTCTGGATGTTCTCCCTGGTAGTATGCATTTATACCTCTTTATCTGATTTTATGTGGGTTTTGCACAATCTGGACGGCGTTCACCAGACCAGTATATGTGCCATAATACCAATGAATATCCATATTGGATAATGGCATAGATTTGTCAAATCCAAAATTTCCTAATTGGTTTGGATTCTCCATTAAACTCGTATGTTGTTGTTATTAGTTCCTTCAATACTGATGTTCCTATCGGCCTAATTCCTTCTTGCGTATTGATGTGTCAGACTTGTTTTTTTGTAGCCCGAAGTAGAATTGTATTGACAAAATAAACGATATTCATAATATAGAACCATAAACGTTAGCTTAATCCATAAACGTAAGGACTGATGCCATGATTCAGGAGATTATCCCGCCAGGTTTTCGACCCAAACATAAGAAACTGATCGAGACAGCTTACCTGCTCTTCCAGCGTCACGGCTTTCAACGTGTCAGCGTGGAGGAAATCTGCCGCCGGGCACAGGTGAGTAAAGTTACTTTTTACAAGTACTTCAGCAGTAAAGACGAACTCATTGTCTTCATCACCCGCCTTATATTCGAAGCACTCTATGCTGAGATTCGCAAGGTCCTGAAATCGGATCAGGGGATCAAGGTAATCTTCGACCGGGCTTCGATCATCAAACAAGACTACCTCAGCACAATGGGTGAGGAACTATTGATGGGCATCATGTCCTTCCCTGCTGCGCGTGAATATCTGGACGATGTCTCAAAGCGTTCCTGGATGGAATTTCGTGAGTATGTGATCAACGAGCAGCGCAAAGGCAATATCAATCCCCGCATCGATATAGATTACATCCTTCCAATCCTCAGTGAAATCAATAAACTCTTCAACGTAGAAGGATTGCACAGCCTGTATGAAAAACCTGATCTGCTGATCACCCAGATTAATGAACTAATCGTCAATGGGCTCCTGGCTCGTAAGGAAGACTGATGAAACACGTAGTTTTGATCGTAGTATTACTGCTCTGCTGCTACTTGCAGGCCTTTGACTGGTCTGTAAAGAACCACACCAACCTTTGGGCAGGACAGGATTTTTCCCAAGAAAGCCAAAGCCTGGAACTGCTCTGGCAACCGCAATTCTCGGCAGTTCAGGATTTACCCGGAGAGTTCTCTCTGCAAGGCGAATACAGCCTCACTGCCAGAGCGGTAAAGCAATGGGATACGGGCAGCAGTGAGGCCAGATTGAGCCTGGATAGCTATCGCTATTGGCTGCGACTCAGCAATTTCCAGAGCGAATTAAGAGTTGGCTTACAGCGCCTTAGCTTCGGTTCAGCCCAAATGCTGCGTCCCCTGCAGTGGTTTGATCGGATCAATCCCCTCGATGTAAGTGAAGAAACTGTGGGAGTAGAGGCCACTCTCATTCGCCATAACTGGCTGAACAACACCAATCTCTGGCTCTGGGGTATGCTGGCGGACGACAAGCTGAAAGGCAATGAGTTCGTGCCAGGCAAGGATCAAAGCATCGAATTCGGGGGTCGTTTGCAAGTCCCTTCATCCCTTGGGGAATCCGGGCTTAGCTATCATCAACGACAGTTGGATGATGGCACTGAATACCGCTTCGGGATCGATCACCGGCTGGATTGGGCACTTGGGAACTGGATGGAGGCTTCGATATCACATTTTGCTACAGACCTGCCCCTTTTACCGGACTATTCTGTGGCTGCCACACTTGGTGCAGACTACACTCTGGGGCTTGGCAATGGCGTGGCTCTCACCCTGGAACAGATGATCGTGGCAAATGCATCTGGTGCATTGGACAAGCTGCACAATCAAGGTTCTTTCACTGCCCTGATGGCTACCTATCCCCTGGGGCTCCTGGATAACCTGAGTTTTTATACTCTTTACGACTGGAAGAGTGAGCATAGCAACCACGCTGCCATCTGGCGCCGCACCTGGGACTATTGGTCGCTGGAACTGGCTCTGGGCCTGGACAGCGGATATCCCCAAGCGCTTTCGCATAGTCCCTCCATTGGACTCAAGATAAATTACGACATATAAAGAAGGTATGATGAAGACAGACATCGCAACCATCAAACAGATGACCAAAGCCTTCCCCACCGGTGAAGGTGACTTTCTGGCGCTAAAAAACATCAATCTCAGCTTTCAACCCGGCGAGTTTTGTGGAATCGTGGGTCCCAGCGGTAGCGGCAAAACCACATTGCTAAACGTTTTGGGCTCTTTGGACACCCCTACGCAAGGTGAAGTGGAGGTGCTGGGCTTTCCCGTGCACAAGCTGAATCAGAAAGAGGCCAGTAAACTGCGGGCAGAGCACATTGGGTTCATCTTTCAGACCTACAACCTCCTGCCAGTTTATACAGTCTATGAAAATGTCGAATTCCCGCTCCTGCTCTTGAATATGGACGCTGCCGAACGTGACAAAGCCGTGAAAGAAGCCATAGAATGGGTAGGGCTTACTGATAAGATCAAAAGCCGCCCGGCACAGCTTTCGGGTGGACAGTGTCAGCGTGTGGCAATTGCCCGTGCCATGGTGAAAAAGCCTGAATTGGTGCTGGCCGACGAACCCACCGCCAATCTGGATACGGAGAATTCTCACCATATCCTGGACACCATGCTGCGCTTGAACCAGGAACTTGGGACGTCCTTTATCTTCTCTACGCATGATGATAAGGTGATCAAATATCTGCACAGGATTGTGAAACTGATTGATGGTGAGGTGGTAAGCGATGATCTTGCGTCTGGCGCTTAGAAATATCCTCGGCAATGGCTGGCGTAGCCTGATCAACATGATGATCCTCTGCGTGGTCCTGGTCGGAATCATCTGGATGCAGGCTATGTATTTCAGTTGGATTCGGGCAGCAGAGACCCAGCAGAAAGACTGGGTGTTCGCTCAAGGCATGCTGAGAGTACGCAGCTATGATCCCTTTGATGCTTTCAGTTGGGACGACAGCTATGCTCCGGTACCCTCTACTCTGGATCAGGCAGTACGCGCTGGAGAAGTGGTTCCAGTGCTGTATTCTCCTGCTACTTTCTATCCTCAGGGCAGGATGATATCAGGCATGGTGAAGGGTATCCCGACCGGGCAGAAACTGCTGAAGTTTCCTTCGCAGTACCTTGAGGCCGAAGCAGGTACATTCATTCCTGCTGTGATCGGCACTTCGATGGCAAAGTCTTCCCGGCTTCAGGAAGGAGATGTCTTCACGATCCGGATCAGAGATGCCGAAGGTGCCTTCAATACCCTCGATGCAGAAGTGGTGAAAGTAATCCAGATCCCCGTCCCCACGGCTGATATGAATACGGTGTGGGTGAATATCGAGGATTTGAGAGCGATAAAGAATACCCCAGGGGCTGCCACTCATCTGGCTTTGGGAGATAAAAGCCTTGCCAGCTACGAGAATGAAGACTTTCGCAATATCCCCAAAAGTGAGTATTTCGCAGACCTGTACCAAATCCGCGAAACTGAAAGAGTTCAGGAATTCATGATGTATGGCTTGTTGCTCTTCCTGGCGATGCTGGCGATCTTTGATACTCAAGCCCTGGCAGTCTTTAAACGCCGCAAGGAGATTGGCACTTTGGCTGCCTTGGGGGTAACAAAGGAGAAGATCGCTCTACTCTTCACCCTCGAAGGCGTGTTGTATATGGTTTTTGCCACTGTCCTGAGCCTGGTGCTGGGCTTTCCGCTGTTTTGGTATTTTGCCAGATACGGCTATCAGATTCCGGATGGATACGAAGATTTTGGCATCCAGGGCTTCAGTGAGCCCATCTACTTCAGCTATCCTCTGGGTTTAATCGGCGGTACCCTGCTGTTTGTGTTTGTGCTGACCGCTGTGGTAAGCTGGCTGCCCACCCGCAAGATTGCCAGATTGAATCCGGTGGATGCCCTGCGGGGAAAGGTGAACTGATATGGATAAGTTTCTGATTAAAGGTATCTTCCGGGATCGGCATCGCTGGCTTTTTCCTCTTTTGATTGTTGGGGTAGGGGTGATGATCATGGTGTTTTCCCTGTCTTTTATGAAGGGATATGAAAACAGCTTCATCCGGCAGAACTCTCGTTTTGACACTGGCCACATGAAGGTCGTGAGCAGAGCCTATGCTGAAATGCTGCAGCAAAAGCCTTTTGATCTGGCGCTTATTGATATCGAGGATGATCTGGAGATCTGGAAAGCCCAGTACCCGCAATTGGAATGGGCGGAAAGGATCAGCTTTGGAGCCCTGCTGGACGTTCCTGATGATATGGGTGAAACCCGCGCCCAGGGTGAAGTGGTGGGTTTTGCCATTGATATCTTTGGTAATCCCCAGGAAGTCCAAAGAATGAACCTGCAAAAAGCCATCATCAAAGGCAGAATGCCCCAGCAACCTGGAGAAGTCCTGCTCAGTAATGTGGCTTTTGAAAAGCTGGACTTGAAGCTTGATGATCAAATCACTCTGATTGGGGCTACCGTCTTTGGCTCCATGTCCATGCAGAACTTCAAGGTGGTAGGGGCGGTGGAGTTTGGTGTCTTTTCTTTGGATCGGGGCGCTGTGGTGGCAGATTTATCCGATATCCAAACCATGCTTGATCTGGAGGGTGGAGCATCAGAAATCCTGGCATACTTCAAGAATGGTGAATTTGATGCTAAAGTAGCCCGGAGTATTGCCAGTGACTTCAATCAGAAGTACTCGGATGAGGACGATGAATTCTCCCCCCAGATGCTCAGCATGATGGAGCAAAACAACATGGGCTACCTGCTGGGGATCTTTTCCCAAACCATGTATTGGACTGGTGTGGTATTTGTCTTTATTCTGGGTATAGTCCTGTGGAATTCCGGCTTAATGAATGGCATCCGGCGCTATGGCGAGTTTGGCATCCGCCTCGCAATCGGTGAAAGCAAGGCACATGTGTATTGGAGCTTGCTCTATGAAGCCTTTGTGCTGGGGCTGGTGGGTTCCATCATCGGCCTGGCTTTAGGGCTTGTGATTGACCTGATCATCGGCACAAACGGCATGGATGTCACCGCCTATACCCGAAGTTCGACGATGATGTTTGAAAACATAATATATACAGACGTAACCTGGGGTGTGATCATCGCCAGCTTTGTACCCGGAGTGCTGTCCACCCTCTTTGGCGCAGGTTTGGCTGGGATTGCCATCTTCAAACGACAAACCTCTCAACTCTTTAAGGAATTGGAAACATGAAGAAAGCCTTGTTTACTCTTGCCCTGATCCTTTGTGCACTGGGTCTGTCCGCCCAAAAACCCAAAGCCGATGATATCATCAAAGCCATCGACCGCAATATGATCTCCAATACTGTGAAATCCACCACCCGCATGGTGGTGCATTCCAAGCGTTCTTCCCGCACCGTGGAATCGATCAACTACTCCAAAGGCAACAATAGCTTCTATTCTGAATACATATCTCCACCGCGGGAAAAGGGCACCAAGATGCTGAAACTGGGCAGTGATCTATGGATTTACGATCCTGGCTCCGACCGCACAGTTCAGATTTCCGGCAACATGCTGAAGCAATCCGTGATGGGCAGTGACCTCTCCTACGAGGACTTCATGGAAGAAAGCACTCTGGAAAAGGACTACAATGCCGCCATCACCGGAGAGATTACCTATGATAAGCGAGACTGCTGGATCCTGACTCTTACGGCAAAACATGGCAAAGTGGCCTATTACACCCGCAAAGCATATGTGGACAAGCAGCGCTACGTGCCGCTCTATGAGGAATGGTATGCCAAAAGCGGTAAACTCCTGAAGACTGTGAAGCTCTCCAACGTGGAAAACGTAAGTGGCAGATGGTACCCCCGCTACATGCTCTTCAAGGATAAGCTCAAGGACGGCAAGGGTACTGAGTACTTCGTGGACAAGATCGAATTTGATCTCAAAATCCCGGATCATATCTTTAGCAAAGCCATGTTGAAGAAATGATCCTGATCATCGGTGGAGGCCCGGCGGGCCTGGCAGCAGCTCTTGCGCTAAATGGAAAGGCTATGCTGCTGGAGCGCAATCCGCAGTGCGGAAAGAAGCTGTTGCTATCCGGAAAGGGGCAGTGCAATTTTACCAATGCCCTGCCCAAGGCTGAATTCCTCAAACGCTGCGGAGAATATGCCAATTGGTTGAAACCAGCGCTTTATGCCTTTGACAACCAGGCCTTGATCCAGCTCTTGGAAGACTCCGGCTGCCCCAGCTTCAGCAGGGAGGACGGTAAAGTCTTTCCCACCAGCCTGAAAGCGGCTGATGTACGCAATGCTCTATTAGATAAAGCTCTAGCCCTGGGGACGCAGTTTTGCTATGATACTACCGTAACCTCTATGCAAAAAGACAATGACAACTTCACACTGCAGACCGATACTGGCGAGAAACTAACCGCCAGCCACCTAATCCTCTGCAGTGGCGGAGCAGCCTGGCCTCAAACTGGAAGTGATGGCAGTGGCTATGACTTGGCAAAGAATCTTGGGCATACTATCCTGATGCCAAAACCTGCCCTGGCCAGCATTAGCCTCCCTTCCCCAAATGCTTTCAGCGCTTGTGCCGGACTTGGGCTCAAAGATATCAGGCTGCACCTTGGCAAACACAGCAGCAGGGGTGATCTGCTCTTTACTCATCAGGGACTCAGCGGCCCTTTGATCCTGGACAATAGCCACCTGATGAACAAGGGTCAGACTATCCATCTGGAGATTCTTCCAGCTGCGGATAAGCTCCTGCCCGGAATGATGACCAAATCCCCCAAAAAGAGCATCCTCAGCGTCTTACACCACTGTAATCTGGCTGAGAGCCTGGGCACCGCTATCCTTAGTATTCTTGATATACCACCCACCACAATAGCCGCAGAGCTTAAAGCAGCCCAGCGCCATGCCCTGATAAATTGGCTGCAAAGAGCTCCATTCACGATTGCAGAAATCGAGAGCCTGAACACAGCAATGTCTGATTTTGGAGGTGTAGTTCTGAGAGAAGTGAATGCCAAAACCATGCAATCCCGAATCATCCCCGGACTATTTTTAGCCGGCGAAAGCCTGGCTTACAGCCTGCCTACAGGCGGGTTTAGCATCCAAATGGCATTCTCCACCGGGTGGCTGGCAGGGAAAACTATATTGAATAACATTTGATTTATCCCCGATATCGATTATCCTGTATATGAATAGAGCCTGACAAGGAGTTGTCTGTGATAAAACTTGAACGTTTCACTCTTACTGAAATGATCAGCCGCACCTGTGCTGCCCATCCGAATCGTCCCGCACTTTCGATGGTAGATTCTGAACCCATCACTTATTCCGAGCTGGAGAAGCAGATTCGGGAAACCTCTCAACTTCTTACTGAACTGGGAGTACAGAAAGGGGATAGGGTTGCGATCCTGTCTCAAAACATGCCAAACTGGGGAGTAGCCTACCTTGCCATTACCACGATGGGGGCTGTGGTGGTGCCCATCCTGGTTGATTTCCATGTCAATGAGATCCTCCAGATTCTGCGCCATAGCGGTTCAAAAGTAGTATTTGTCTCCACTACTCAATACGATAAAATCGGTTACAGCGATCTTGATCCCTTTCCGGCGATGATTAGCTTGGATACCATGTTGCCGATTGAACCCCATATTCCCAAAGATAAACTCTCAGAATTCATTCAGGAGCAAGGCATTGCCATTTCCAGGCTGGGACGTAAAGCCCTGGAAGCCGTAGGGCTGCTCAGTGAAGACGTGCATGAAGAAGATCTGGCTGCCATTATCTACACTTCCGGCACCACAGGCAATTCCAAAGGTGTGATGCTTACCCACAAAAACCTCGTGATCGATGCCTGGCTCACTTTACATATCCAGAATGTCGATGAAAACGACCGCCTCATTTCGGTCTTGCCTCTGCCTCATACCTATGAATGCACGATCGGTTTTATCATACCGATGATGACCGGCGCTTGTGTGTACTATCTGGATAAACCGCCCACAGCCAGAATCCTGATCCCTGCCATGCAGAAGATCAGACCCACCATGATCCTCACCGTTCCGCTGATCATTGAAAAAATCTTCAAGCTCCAGATTCACCCGCAACTCACCGGCAATATCGTCTTCCGTGAGGCCTACAAGCTGCCGCCCCTACGCAAAGCCCTGCACAAGCTGGCGGGCAAGAAACTGATGAAGACCTTCGGCGGTTGCCTGCATTTCTATGGCATCGGCGGGGCTCTACTTTCCCACGATGTGGAGCGTTTCCTCTATGAAGCCGGTTTCCCCTATGCCATTGGTTATGGGCTCACTGAAACCTCGCCGCTGATTGCCGGCTGCGCACCTGCAGTAGTGAAATTCCGTTCCACCGGAACTGTCCTGCCCACCCTGGATGTACGCATCGACAATCCCGATCCCAAGACCCAGATTGGTGAGATCCAGATCAAAGGCGATACCGTGATGAAAGGCTATTACAAGGATAAACCCCGCACCGATGAAGCCTTTACACCCGATGGCTATTTCAAGACCGGCGACCTTGGTGTCCTCACCAAAAACAACTATCTCTATATCAAAGGCAGGATCAAAAACGTGATCATCGGCCCCAATGGCGACAATATCTACGCCGAGGAAGTGGAAGCCAAGCTCAATGAAGAAGAGATCGTGCTGGAATCCCTCGTCTATGAAAGCGGAGGCAATATCATTGCCAGAGTCTTCCTGAACTATGAAATCCTTGATAAACACCACAATATCTCCAAGATGAGCAGCGTTCAAGCCGAGCAGATCATTGCCAAACACCTTTTGGAGATTCGCACCAGGCTCAATGCCAATGTAGCGTCTTTCTCCAAAGTACACAAGATCATCGAGCAAAAAGAGCCCTTTGAAAAGACCCCCACGCAGAAGATCAAACGCTTCCTCTATCAATAGGATACACCGATGACCATTGGCACCATTCTGGAACATCTGCAAGGCCTGGCTCCATTGGAACTGGCGCAATCCTGGGACAACGTTGGCCTTTTGATCGGAGACCCCAACCGCAGGGTGCACAAAGTGCTGATCAGCCTTGATGCCACCTCCAATGCCGCGGATTATGCCATCTCCGAAGGCTATGATCTGATCCTCAGCCACCACCCGCTGATATTCAGACCCCTGAAAAGCATCACCAATCCTTTGCTGCTTAAGATGATCGAAGCCCGGCTGTCTCTGATCTCACTGCACACGAATTTCGATGCAGCCCTGGGTGGCGTGAATCATGCCCTGGCCGAAGCTTTGGAACTGGAGATAATCGATGCCCTGGGTGATAGTAGTGAAGGTGCGATTGGGCTGATCTGCGCCCTGAAGCAACCGCTGAATCTGCAGGAACTGGCCACCTATGTAAAAAACCACTTAAACGCACCATCTGTTAAACTTTGGAACGCTGGCAAAGCTCTCACGGAAACGATCCACAGGATCGCCATCTGCGGAGGAGCGGGAGGCTCTGTGCTTGGTTTTGCCGAAGCCAAAGCTGATGTGTTGATCTCTGGAGACATCTCCTACCACAGCTTTCTGGAGAGCCGGATTCCGATCATCGATGCGGGACACTTCCACACTGAATACCCAGCCTTGGAAACTCTGCAAAATGCCCTGTCTTCGATAGGGGTTGCCAGTACTATTCTCCCCCTGGATCTGCATGAATGGCAGCAGAATATGAGCTTTCACTAAAAGGATTTTCAGGCTGTCTTCAGGTAATATCCCCATCCGCTTTAGGTGATTTTTCACCTGCTTCCCTAATGTTTGAATGTCAATAGATTAAGTCAGGATAACCTCGTGTTCCCTTCGAGATCGCCTCGAGTACTCGAGGCGATCTCGAAGGGAAGACGAGGTAAAACCCTATTAACCCAAATAATGCAGTAGGGTTTTCACAGTCTCTATTTTGGGACTGATTTTTAACTGATCTCCCGGGTGTTTTTGTGTACACCAACTGCTATTGATTCAGTTCATGCCACCTCCTCATTCTCAACA